>Ga0181409_1000478_pt1 | contig 15932 bp, 25 predicted proteins | sample 32SPOviralmetaG_FD_130138 | JGI IMG/M metagenome (GOLD analysis project Ga0181409, IMG submission 130138) | Marine viral communities from the oligotrophic San Pedro Time Series (SPOT) site, San Pedro Channel, CA, USA - 32 SPOT_SRF_2012-05-30 | ecosystem: Environmental > Aquatic > Marine > Strait... | reverse complement strand
TTTGTAATCGCAGATTTAATATCCCCTTCAAGCTGTAAGCCTGTTGTGGGGTTACTATCTACTGATTCGAGATGTGAACTTTTCTTTGATTTGCTCATAAGTCGTTTTGTCTATCTTTCCAGATACATGGTCTTTTACAGCTTCTTTCAAAGTTGCATAGCCTTGCATCCCTGTTGAATCAGATGTCTCTACACTTGGAATATTATTTTTAGGTTTTAATATCTTTCCATGAACTGACCTTAGTTGTGCTAAAGTAAGTTCCTTAAACTCTTCCCTATCATCTTCTGGGAAGTCTGAAAGCAGTTTCTCTTTCTCTGCTGTGCGTTCAGCTTTATACTGATCCACCACAGGAGTTAATTCACTAAGCTGTTTGGCTCTTTCTTCAGCGAGGGTTTTCCATTCTTCATTTTCCTCTAGCTGTTTCTGCCTCTCAACTTCTTGAACCTTCTCAAGTTCAGCAATCTTAGACTCTGCCTTCTGTAATCGTTCTTTCTTTTGCATTACTTCCTGCAATAGTTCAGACTCACGATTACTTATGTTGTCTGCACTACTCTGGCTTTCAGTAGCCAACTCTTGTACACTCTCTTGTACTATCTCTTCCATTTTTTCCTCCATGTTAATGAAATCTATTTGCCTATTTTAAAGTTGATAGGCTTCGCAGTTTCTTTATCTGCGTTTCTTTTAATTCTTTGCCTCGCCTCTTGCTGTACAATCTTTATTGATTTGTTGCTAAGTGGTTTACTGTCTGTTGTTACTGCTCTACCCATATCCTCGTTCCATTGTATTTTTTTAGCATTTGTGCCACTCCATCCGATTGTTACACTATCAGAAGTAAATCCCCTTGTCTGCAATCCGTTCATCATATCACCTGTAAGTGTAAGATTTACCTTACTACCGAACCCTGTACCACCTCTTTTAAGTTTTGGTTTACGATTTGCGTAACCTGTACTATAATCATTAAAATCATTATTAAATACATCCTTACCTTTTACTTGTGTCTGTACTCGTATATCATCAGTAATCTCATCCCCTATGTGTTTCCAGAACGCTTTGTCAAACTTGGGTATGTTAGCAAGTTTACCCAACTGCCTCTCCCCTTGCAGTTATTGGTCTAAAATTCTTCTTATCTTTTATAAAGTCTTTTGCTTTGTCTGGTTTGATTAGTTGCTCTGACCTAGATGTTTCTCTTGCCCATCTATGCCTACAATTAAACCCACCACCATCACTAAATGCTCCAGAATAAGATGAGTCTATTTCGTCTCTTGTTAATGCTCCTGCACTAGCCATCTCTAAACATATATCTCTGGTCTTGTCATCTATAATTCCTATGTAAACATACTTAGCATCTTTAGGATCAAACTCTGCCATCTCTACTGTTACATTGCGTTCAAATGTGTTGAGTGCTGTATTGGCTAATGTCTCAGCTTGATCTGCCCTTAGAACACCTCCTGCACCCCTTAAAATGCCATCTGCTATTTCTTTCTCAGTAGCACCTGCAATAATACCCCTTGCTACTTCCTTTTTTATAAGTTCTCCCATTGCACCTGCCTGTTTAGCAAATGTATTTCTATCTATGTTAGACAAGGCTGTTAAAGACTCTGCTGTAACTGTGCCTGTCATCTCCATCGCACCTAGTACACTCTGGTACTCAAGCATCAATCTGTCTATATCAGCGTTTAGGTTTAGTTTGTTAAGGATAATATCTTCCATATCCAACCCTTGTAGTACAAGTAGTATCTCATTCTTACTGAGTCCTTGCTTCTGTAGGTCAAAGACCTGCTTAACAAGTTCCTGCTGTACTCTTTCTATTGATCTAGCATATTGTAAGGATGCAGTATCTTTAGCCACGCTGTAGTGCCTCTAGTAGTGGGTTAGTAGGTTGTTCTGGTTGCTCTGGTTCTAGTTCTTCCATCTTTAAAGCTAACTCAGCCTCATCTATATCTGGGTTAAACTTTCGTATAAGTTCTTCACGAGTAATAAGATTATGTTCCATCATAAACTCTAATTTGTTGCGTTCCTCTGTCCATGTCATAGGAAAGCCAACCTCTGGGTAATCAACGCTGTACTTCTCAGATAGGTTTGTGCCTTCATGTACGCTTAACAGTTCTCTATCTATTTCATATCTATCATGTTCAAAGTCTCTAAATACAGGGATGTCTGACTCTCTTGTTTCTATATTATCTACAGAAAGAATCTTTAATGCCTCACCACTTGGTGGTGCAGAGGACTCACCCCATCTAATTGTTAAGCTATGGTTCTGCCCTACTTGGTTGATTAAGTCCTTAACAGATTGAATCATCTGCCCTAGATTAGCACTTGGACTTACATACTGCATTGATGCACCCTCTGGGAGAGCAATCAAACGATCTACACCAAACTTTAAGTAAGGTGGTATCTCTGTATCTAATCCTGTAATCACAGGCGAACCCATCATTAACCTTGTAGCAATCATTACCTCTGTCCACGCATTAGAGGCATGAACAGCACAACGAGTAACATCCGATGCACTTGTGTTAAACTCTACTTTAGATAGTGGGATAAGGTTGTAAGGGTTTACCATCTCTAAGTTATTCCCTACAGGCATCATCTTACCATTTACATTAAAACGAAAGTGCATACCTTGCTCACCATCTAAAGGCTTACTCCAGAAAGCGAACTGCCTATCTCCATTGAAGTCTCTATGTATCTCATAGCTTACACCATACACTTCACCATCATATACATACTCTTTTACAATAGGATGTATCTTATATTCAATGCGTTGTGTCTTTGGGTTGTACATACTCTGTAAGTGACAGCTACCTAACAGCCAAGCAAGTTCTCCGAACTCTCTTACTTTACTATCTAGGTTGTGAGTCTTTTCAGTATAGTAATCATTGAACTCACCATTAATAAATCTTTCAGCAGGTTGTTTTAATAACATAAGTCTACTCTTAGCAAAACGCTTTACAAGTGACATCAATACAGGTGGTATCTGTGATAAGGACTCTGTGCTGAAATACTGCTGTATATGCTCATCTAGGTTTCTATTGTAATAGAAGTCCAATGATGTATTCTTCTCAGCTATAGTATTATCTAACGCACTATATTCTGCATCTTTAACTGAACGCAACACAGCCTCTTTTCCGAGGTCTGGGAGCATTATCTTATCGTGTAATTCCATTATAAACCTTTATGATATGGCATAATCATTCGCCTTTGTATGTTCCTGTATGAACTCCCCCATCTCAGACTCACTTTTAAAATATAAATGTTTACCATAGTAGTGTAAGAACACTATAGTAATAATAACCCCCACTACAATACCTAATAAGAACTCTACCATTCTGTACTCACAGGCACACGCTTAACAATAGGGTGTTTAAGTGCTATGTAATAACTACAAGCATCCAGAGCATGGGTAAGGGATATGTCTTTAGTCTTTTCAATCTTACCTGCTCTATCTCTTTGACATTGTTCTAAATCTTTTATTAAATACTTACATACAGGATCAACTGTCATTTTAACCCTACCATTCGCATCCTTTAACATTCTATTAAGTGCGTTGATTCTATCTATTACAGGGGGGTTAGCTTTCTTTGCTATTACTTGAAAGTTGTGGTCTTTTAGTATCTGGTGGTCTGACCTGTGGCTTGTTGTTGATCTGGCTGAACCTGCACTATCTGGATATACAGGAATAGATGGAGCAATCTTCTTCATAGAGTTAGCCATCTGTTCTGTATTGCTGTTTGATTGCCTTATCTCATGAAAGTAATGTATTGAGCCATCAGTATATTCACATCCAAGCACAGCACTCATATAGTCCACATTAAAATCAATACCCCAGAATAAATTGGCTGATAACTCTTTAGCCTGTTTAATATGTATCTTCCTATCAAAGTTGTAAGCTACTCTATTACCTGTAGATACAAAATCAGCCATGAACTCACTCTTAAATGTTACCTCATCCATTGTTGATTTAGCCTTGTCTACTTCTTCCTGTGATACAAATCCACCATCTACTGTAGTATATTGCCAAGACTTCCAATCTGGATCATCTGACTGTCCTCTAAGATAGTAATCATATAAGTGGTCAAATGAGTTAGGTGTACCAATAAACAAAGTCTCACCTTGTGTAGTTGTTAGCATGGGATAGATAATCTCTTCATATACATTAGGTTTTATATAACTAAACTCTTCCATTACTACTTTGTTAAGCGTTGCTCCTCTAAGATTGTTTTCCTGCTCTGCACCTTTGATTGAAATCTCTGCATTGTTTGGTAGCTTAATAGATAACTCTGACTCGTTGATTACAGCACCCTGCCATTGTCGAAATACAGAACGCAACATCGGAAATATTACCATCTTCCCCTGTCTGTATGTCGGTGCAACAAACCATCTCCGTTCCTCTGGCTCTATCTTGTCGTGTAGTAACCACAGAACCGATAATATACTCTTCCCCCATCTTCTCCCTGCAACAACAACCTTTTGCCTCTGAGGTGCTTTTATTATTTCTTTTCTTATTTGGTTTATTTGCCAATCAATCAACTGTAATTATTGTAATGGGTTCATTCTTGTTTGTTACTTCTCTTATCTCTTTAGCTTTGCCTTCTGTTCTATCAGCTATAAACTGAACTGCCCACGGCTTACCTTCCAGAGCGTATTGGAATACTTTATACATAATAACATCGAGCTTACTCTTTCCATCAAGTGTACCTTCTTCATCACCAATCTTTTTAAGTATATCTGGTATTGAGCGTACTTTAGGAGGTCTACCATTGGGATTACCAGATTGCCCCTTTTTAAATGGTTTACCAACAACCTTCTTGCTGTTTCCTTGCTGTTTATCAGCACTCTGCTCTTTCAATTCTTTCTGCCTTGTTTCCACTAAATTCCTCCCACCTTTTTACTATAACATCACAATAATGTGGATCAATCTCCATACCATAACACTTACGATTAGTTTTCTCACAAGCTATTAAGGTTGATCCAGAGCCAAGAAAAGGCTCTATTACTTTTTCATGACTACTAGACTTTATAATTCTTTCCATCATATCAACAGGTTTAGGTGTAGCGTGTCCATGTCTTTCATCACCATGAACCCTACTAAACTCCCAAACATCTCTCATAACATCATGACTATTATCAAAATAAGATCTCATTTTATTTTGTGTTTTTTTTATTTTATCAGTGCCTTTTTTCCATTCTAGTTTTAATTCATCATATGATTTTTTAAAATTATTAGGATAAACAGATTGAAATTTTTTATAATGTTTTTTAGACATTAATTGAAATTGTGATTTTGTAAACCAATGACTAAACATTTGCGTTCCTGTTATTTGCTTTACTTCTTTATTAGTAATACCAACGCTGTCGGCTTCATTTGCCATATAACTTCTTAAAGACTCCCATTCTTCTAAAAAATCCTCACTATTAATATTTCCAATGAATTGCTTACCAATCTGTATATAAAGACATCTTTCAGATGCTTCTGGATATTGATGCATTAAATCTGATTTCATTCCTGCTATTGCTTTTTTATCCCATACAATTTCGTTTCTTAACTCTAAATGTTCTAAGTCTTTTAATCCACCGACATACCAAAGTCTCCAAAGGTCTGGAGCATTACCCCATATATATATTGAACCATTATCTTTTATATAATTACGGACAACTTTTAACCATTTCATTTGAAATTGATCTAATTTTTCGTTGTATAAATTATCATTAATTACTCCATCTTTTTCTTTTCCCATTCCATAGGGAGGATCAGAGTGCAATAACTCAGCCTTCTCACCATCCATTAGTATATCAACATCTTCTTTCTTTGTCGCATCCCCACATAATAAACGATGCTCTCCTAATATCCAGAGGTCACCTGCTTGTGTAATAGGCTCTTCTACTTCTGGAATCTCATCATCATCAATCAATCCTGCTGTAGGTTCTTCTTCATAGAATTGTAATTCATCATTACTAAAACCCCACTCTGTAAGTTCCCCAACATCAAAGTGGTTAGCCAAAGCATCATAATCCCACTCACCTACATTCTTATTTAATCTGATGTTTAGTTCTTTTTCTTGGTCATAAGATAAGTCAATCTCAACACATGGGATAGATTCTAGTCCTATCTCTTTAGCAATGCGTAACCTTTGGTGTCCACCTACAAGGATGTTTTTTCTGTCTTTGTTTTTATTTACTATAAGAGGATCAACTAAACCGAATCTGTTAATAGAGTCTCTTAGTTGTGTGTATTGGTCTTTGGTTAGCTGTCGTGGATTGTATTCAGCCATTACCAAGTCATTGGCATTATAATATGTAATATTTATTTCTGACATTTAATAGTTGTAGCTACAACACTATCGTCATTGTTCCCTGTCTATCGCCCTATGCACAATTAAGTGACTTAACTATTTCAAGGTTGTTAAACCTAATTATTACTTGTAATAGCGAGTGAGGCACAATAACAAGCCTCTATATATAGTAGCCAAAGTCAAGTAATTTTGCACTATTTTGATGGTAAAATATAAAGGTAAAAAATGTAAACTCTAATATTGCTAGAGTTAAAAAAATAAAAAAAGTTTTTTTCCGTCAAGCAATAAACCTTAAAAAAGGCTCAAATCGTCAAGTAGATAATCGCTTTATTATATTAGTTATTATCTCACATGATCTATCTATGGCATCAGCTACTCCCTGTTTACTAATTTGAAAATCCCTAGCTATATCACTATATGATTCCCTACCTATGTAGTATTTAGCCATAAATATCTCTATTTGTCTGTGTGTTGCTTCCTGTGCGAATAAGATTCCTGCAATCAAAAGATTCATTTTATCGTTCTCTAGTTCTTTTATCTCCCATTTATCTTTATGATCTCCATCATATCTGCCACACATTTCGCATGGTTCTACTTTGTTCATGATTACCTCTGGTATGTGAAAAAAAGGTTTTGAGGCTCGACTCGCCAAAGCATTATATACCTTTTAATAATTAAAAACTAACCTGTTTAAAAATTGATAATCGGTAATATGAGCCTCAAATGTTTAGACAATTTTTTTTATTTTGATGATTCCTTTTTAAAATATTCAAATATTTTATCTTGTAGCTTATACCCTTCCTCTACCTTATAGATTCTGCCATGACCTTGCTTTGAAAGAAAGTCACTACACTCTACTAATAATTTATGATATTCTTTTTCCATACTATTCCCCTTACTGTTTATTTAAAAATGTTCTATAAATTTTAAAATGGACTTATATCACTTAAAAAATTAGCAATAAAATTAGAATCATAAAAAAATGGATGTTCATATATTGGAGGATGATTCATAACTATTTCATCATCTTCTAAATCCCAGACACTCTTAGCATAATAAATTGCATCTTCTTTATTATCAAACCATCTATTTTTAATATTTACAGGTGCTTCTACCCAATATAAATAAATCATTTGTCTAGTTTTTTTGTCCATAATGTTCCTTAATTAAGTTATATAAATTTGTTCCAATAAAAAACCATATTATTAAGCCTATAGGTATAAGCACTAAAGCCATTCCTAAAGCTAATAGGTTGATAATAATCTCATATAAGTTTATAATAATCATGAGCATTTAAAGCAGGTTTCTTTAGGTTTACCATAAGAAGGAAAATCATCATAGTGATGTATTCTTTTTGACCAATATCCCCCCATTCTTTTACAATCTTCCCAAACCTTTTTACATTTAGTACAAAACTTTAAATTTTTGCTATTTTCTTTTGTATAATTTTTATCATTTCTTAATTTTCTATTATTAGTTTCATAGTAATTTAATACCCATTGTACTGAATTATGTTTACTATTGTCTGAACTCATAAACTACCTTCCATTATTTGATTAAGTGTTTCATTAGTGTAATCCTTGCCATTGTACTTTTTTGGCTTTTCTGGTACAAATTCAACCCCACAGCATACACTACTAAAGTTTAGTTCCTTATGTTCTAAAAACATTGTATCACCACACTTAGAACAATACCCCCTGTACATACCAGATTGCATTACTCTAAATTGTTTCTTTTGTTTAAAAGGTTTCTCAGATGCTTTAATTATATCATCGTTCCATCGTTCACCATTAAGCCAAACATTTAACGCAGGTGTATACTGAGCATCTGTTTCTTTCCAATTATTAAGAACTTGGTTTTTAAAAGATGTGTAGATTGTTTCATGGTCTTTCTTTTTAACTGCTAATATATACTTCTGATAAGATTTCTTTTTATTAACCTTCTTAGGTACTAATGACCAAAGTTTTTCAAACTCTTGAACATATATATTATTATTAATCTTCTTAGTCTTATTGTTTAGTGTTCGTTTGTTGTTCAGTTGTTGTTCACTTTGCTGTTCATCTAGTTGGTAGTCTGACCACCTAAGTATTGATATTAAACGACATCGAGGATTTGTCTGTTGTTCAATTTGTTGTTCGATTTCAAAGGTTTTTAAAATTCGTTGTATTTTACTCTCATTGATTTTTAATTCTTTAGATATGATTTTTCTACCTGTAATAAACTGCCCTGCTTTTAAGGTTAATCGTTCCCCTTCATATATTGTATCATGGTCTGAATGGGTAGCGTTTAATAGTAACCACATCCAGACAGCAAAATGATCTGTGTCTTTCATTACAATGGGATTATCCAAAGTCTTACGATGCAGTTTTATCCAACCATTACTCATTACTTATTTCCTAATATTTCATAAAATAAATCTGGTGGTATCTTACTACGCTCAATGGCATTTTTCATTCCTTGCGTACCTGTTCTTGAACCTCTTGGTGCAGGTTGATGGTGACAGTCTCTATTACCATTTTTACATACAGGTCTAGGTGTCCAAGATTTATCATTAGTCCATATATCAGTAGGTTTTGCCCTATGGTCATCGCCACCAGGATCTGAATATTTACAATACCAAATAGTATGTCTAATAGGTAGTTCTTTAACTACTTCCAATTTTCTAAGTACACCTCTAGGATTTTCTATATACCAATATTTAGGCTTAAAATAATTAATAATATCTATAGCTTTTTGTACATATGCCATACCCATATATGTCTCAGCCTTTTTAGGTATATAAGCACCACTACCACCCTTATAATAATGTGAAATTGATGCAACGCTAAAGGTTTGACATGGAGGACTGCACCAGATTATATCTGGTTTAAATGGCACTCTATCTAATTTAAAATGCATAATATCGCATTGATAATCAGTTCCAACAAAATAACGATAATCTGATGTAAAAGTATTATAACCTAATTTTTTAGCTACCTTACTAAAAGACTGAGTACCTGCAAATAATTCTAATGTATTCATTAAATTTTTAATTGGTAATTGTTAAATCTACTTGTAGGAATTTCTATATATAATTTATTGTTATCATTATACCTTGAAAAACTACAATTATCGTATTCATTATATATTTGATCTATCTTTATTGAATATGCTTTGTTTTTTGTATTAGAATATATAAAAATTTTTAATGGCATAATTGCATTCCATTTTTCATAATTTTTAATATCATCTATTTTAATTTTTACATTATCTCTACAACCTTTTACTTCCATAAAATATGTTGAACCACTATAATAAATCATTAAATCTGGCATACACCTAAAAAAAGATGGTATTGAATAAAACATACTACTAGGTATTTTATCATCTTTAGAATCAAACCCTATAGACTTAAAATATATATTTTTAGACTTTAAGTAATTCTCTGCTTTTATTTGTGCAATATCAATTCTATTATTATTCCTATCGTTAAAAGTTCCTTTACTATCTATTATCCTCATAATAAACCCTCCATTATAATATCAAAATCTGCATCTATAAATTTTTGTGATGTGTTCTTTTTAATTTTGAGGTTATCATACCACTCATTACCTCTTTGTTCTATTGCCCACTCTACAAACTCAGCAGGTGTTTTATGAGCAGAGAAATTTGAACTAAATACATGGCAACCAACACATAGGCAGAATCCATTATCTACATTCCACCTTACTACTCTTATACTTCGTGAATAAAAATGATGTGCATTTAATCTATTAGACTTACCACATACCTCACAACTGCCAGACTGCTTGATTCTTTTCGACCAAGCAGTATCTAACTTCTTAATAAGGGTTCTTTTCATTAAAAAGGAACATCCTCATTATTAGGCTCTTCCTCACTAGGTTTATCATTCTGGTCTTTCTGGATTTGATCCTCTTCCCATCTTGTTAGTCCACTTGTAGCTATGTTCATCAATCCACCTGCAACATCTTCAATATCCTCAAGCATAAAATCAAGTGTCTTATAGTCCTCTTTCCAACTAATAACTATTTTAGTTGCGTTATTGATACACATACCCCATGTGATACTCAAGCTATTACTAGAAACAACTTTCTTGGACTTACTTAGTACCTCTAAGGGATGATTTCCCCCAGACATAGGTGTAACCGACCATCCTGCATAAGTACCTTTCTCGCCATTTATTTCCTTAAGCATTACTTGTACTGTTGTGCCAGAACTATTACCTACTAGCTTTTTATACAATGCACCACTAAACTCAAAATCAGTCTGTTTACCAATTTTAAGTTCTATCCATTCACCTTTATCATTTTGAAACCACTTTACTCCAGAACCATCTGTAATATCGTGTCCAATCATCTCAACAGGTAGCGTGTATCTTTCATTGTCAAACATATCCTTTTCTACTTTCGCACTTGTTGGATCACTTAACAACTTCAGATAGATACCTGTGTTTAAATGAAGGTCTTTCTTTATTTGAAATGCCATTTTACTCTCCTACTTTTAGTTTTAGAAGCGAAGAGATAGTACCTACCGATAGGAATTGTTCTTTCGTCCAAGTATTAACAAGGTTTCGAGGGTTTGCACCTTCCCTAACAATTTTCATTGTGACTATCTCTTGCCTCTTTGTTAATTAAAGTCTTATTAGTTCAGCTAATATATAGCCTAACCAAAAACATATAAAGTATGGTGCTAATCGCTCAACCCAATACATCATATACTCATATAAATCTAATATAAAATCAATCATGTTATTCCCCTTTTTTTAACATTGTTCGTATTTTGTATGTAATATTAATTTTTTCACCATTAGGATCAAGTAAAGCCTCAGATAAATCTGGCTGTCTATCCTTATACTTATCAAACCTGCTATTTATGTCATCAATAAACTCATCTAAGGTGTTGCCCATTGCATCCGTAAAGCCAAAGCTGTCCTCTGTTTCATATATAATCTCAGCATGATATTTATAATCATGTGGTACATTTAATAACTTATCCATCTAAAGACCTTACTAATTTTTCTAAATCAGTTAATTCTATGTCTTGGTCAATCACAGACTTGGTTTCTATCATTTTAATATACTTCTTCAAAATCGTCAAAATCATTTGATATTCTTGTTGTGTGCATCCGATAGCTTTCTTGTGCTTTTTTGCGAATGATTTTAGGCTTGTTAATGTAGTTATTGACATCATCTTCTAATTTCTCCACTTGATTATCTATTTCATTAAATAATTCTATGAGTTGAGTTTTATCTAAATCACCCATCTCACCTGTTGCTAAAAATCTTATTATCCCTAGTCTGGATTTAACCAAATTTGAAAGAGAGTTGAGAGCAATAAAAACAGACTCTACTTCTGCGAAGTCCGTAGAGCCTAAAAACAAACCCTCAACCCTCTCTGTACATACCTTTTGATAGCTATTAGTTTTGTCGAATGTTAAGTCTCTGCTAAAACACTCGATGACTGTATTTCGGTCATCACTATCTGCTAACCTATTACTAGAAAATAGATTCAGTATGTATTTAATCATTTATTACTTATCCTTTTTTAAATAATTCTTAATTTTATACTTTATTGCTATAAACGCATTTACAATAGAACAGTCATTCATATAAGAATCTGTATATTTTATTGGTTCATTATTTTCTAAATATTTATCAATAAGTGTTTTTAGCTTATTCCACTTTTTTGTTTTAAAATAAACTCTTGGGTTGCCATTTCCATCTTTACTAGCACAATACATATCCCAACTAGAATCAAAATTGACACTTAGTATATATTTAAATAACTTATCTGAATCGGTTTCATTAATTAATATCATCCTACTTACTCCCCATTGCGTTAAATAATCTACTATCACACCTTACTAAGTAATCAAATCTGCCATTCATAGCAGACAAAACTAATTCACCATTTTTAACAGCATTAACTTCATAAGAACTATCTTTTTTAGTTACTTTAAATAATGACTCACCTTTTGGAGTTTTAAAACCTCTAAGCTGTCTAAGTACCTGTTGAACATTTTGCTTAGTCCATTTTCTTGTAATCATATTATTGTTATTGTTATTCATGTTATCATCCTTTGTATGAGACACCGAGGGTGATGATAACATTATCTCAGGAATGAGTTTGTTGCCCTCGGTGGTCTCTAAATTATTATATTTAAATGTTATCATCCCTTAAAGATCGTTATAATATTTTAAAGGTGCAAGTAAATAAATAAAAAAAATAACCCACAATGTAGCGATAGACAGGAATCGTTACATCATGGGTTATCGGTAGCGTTATATTTTAACTGAGTTGTTCTCTTAATTTTAAAGAGGCACTAAATCGTTGGAAAGCTACTTCTGTAAATTTTATAGGTGAGTCTAAGCGTACATAATGATAAGTAGAATCATCATAGTACACGAATTTTTTAAAGTTGTTACATCTTGTTCAAAGCTGACCAGATTGTTTTTAAATGTTTGTGATATATTACTAAAGTTTAATTGGAATGTGGTTTTAGGTTCGTGTCTCTTGTTAGCATACTCTACCCCACCAAGCGATGTATTGAGGTCTGTAGCAAAGATTTCCTGTGTAGCTATACCTATGTCTGGCTGATTCTCAAACGACAGCACAGCACCCAATATTAATTCAGTTATATTATCTACTGTTCCATCATCACACCTAATAAACCAATATCGCTTAGATTGCGATGAAAATGTTTCAATATTCCAATTAAGGCTTAAATTCCCTTCGGATACTGATGCTACCTCAGTAAGTCCAGATGTAGCCGATGTTGAATAATAAAACTTTAAAGGTTGTGAATCACTTCCAGACATAAACCATGTAATAAAATCAACTGCGTTACTAGACAATAAATCTATTCTAATAGTATCTTCATCATCAAAACTTGTAACAGCTTGAGATAATGATTGATCTGTTAGATAGTGTTCATTTGTAACAGCACTTGCTGACACACTAAAATTTCCACTACTGTATGTACCTGCTGTAATTGTAGCATCTAATAATCCTACTGAATCATAATAAAACTTTTTAGCCATTTTCTATATCCCTTAAAGTAATTTTTAAACTCCCTACTGACCTGCTTACATCAGTAACCATAAACACATAATCATCCCACCCTGTTGAACCATTAAATGGTAAAAAGGTATCATTGTAGGCAACTAAATCACCAACATCTAAACCTAAGTATTTAGGGTTTACAACAGTAAGATTAACAATTAACCGAGGCTCACCCACTATGCTTTGATAATAGCTATAAAAATCATCGTTTTTATTAGAAGATGCACTTGTTGGTATAGTTGGACTAACATAAGCATCTAGCGTAATTCTTTTAACATTTTCATCTGATGCTATATTATACTCTGATAGTAATGTGGCATCATTTGCAGATACAGATGTAGTACTACTTAAATACTTACCTTCAGCAGGATGCTTTTCATATTCTATATCCATCTTGGTTGTTAAGCTGTTTATAGGTGTTAATGATATATTAATATCAGACACATCTTTTTTTACTAGCGTAACACTTGCTGATGGACTATCTGGTATAAAAATGTATTGAAAATTACCTTGTCCGTTAAATCTTCCAATAAAACCACCCTCATATTGCAATTTTTCTAAAACATCAATTAATTCAGTTGGTTCTAAAATCCAATATCTTAACTGCCAATCTCTAGCACTATTTAAAGTTGAATAATTTGTTGGTACTGATCCATAAGATGTATGCCTTCTTAATAAATCGTAATGTGCTTGGTGTATATAAGTGACAGCCGAACCATCAACAATAGAATTAAGTCCATCAGTTCCACTATAAACAAATTTTAATGATGAATTTTTTGCATAACTAGCTGTAGGCTCGTTTGCTATATCATTTTGATAAGATACTTGAACTATTACATCTTTAATTGTTACTGCCCATGTAGATGTATAATTGTCTGTTGATATAGTACTACCTGTTCCACTTGTATAAGTTGCAGATATAATAAATTCATCTAGTTTTTTTGTAGCATTATAGTTATTTATTGTATTATCACTAACAGAAAAAGCACTACCTGTTCCGTTTGCACCTGTTGTTAAATTAATTGCTGTACCAGATGAGTTTGTAGTGCCATTAGATGCTGATTGTCTCTCTAATATTGATTTTATTGCCTCACTATGTGTACTTACACCAATAACACACTTTGGATTAGTACCACCCCCACTTATTGCACCCCCACTTATTACACCTTCACTAGCAGACTGCACAACAGTACCTAATATATATACTGTAATACTTGTTGCACTACCATCTATCTCTGGCATTTTTACCTTAAAAGAATCCTGTGCAGTTATAACATTATAACCACCACTAAGGCTACCTGTTGATGTTACAGTTGCCCCTGCTGTCGCTCCATCTGATGCAGAGCCATTTATAGCATTAGCTACATTACTAAACCCACTTACATTTTCTATTGTACTTGGTCTTATTCTAAAAGTTTTAGAAACCTCACTTGGAACATTTACACAATCTAAAGAATTAAAAGAACTTGTAGAACTTGATGCACTATTAATTGTTGTAAAGTTATCTAATTGACTATCATAATAATGGGAGACATGACCACTACCTACGCTTTTATATTCAGCAAAATTTAATTTATTATCTAATGTGCCAACAAAAGGAATAGGATATAAGTTGTAATTAGTAGAGAAAGCAGGATTACTTGTATTGGTGTAGTTACCATATACAATAGGCTCATGCACATTATTTGAACTCTTATCACTATCTAATGAAATCTTATCCCATGGTCTTGTAGAAATAATAGATAGATTTATTTTTTCATGGTTATGTGATACCTGCTCTAATTTACCTATATAAATTAAAACACAATCAGCTATAGCTGTAGAATCATCTGGTTGAATGTATATTTTTACTTTTCTATTTATATATTTATTAGTGTTATTAAAAAATTGTCTTGAAAATTCATTACCATTAAAATCAAAATTTGCAATACTTAATGACATATTAGAAGTTTTAGCTGTTGAACTTTCTAAACTTATTGATTCTCTTATTGTAACCTTATTTAAAACACATCCCTTATAATCAACGCTTTCTACAGTCGTGTCATAATAACTAACACCTGTAAAATCACTTGCACTTTCATCATCATAAAATAATTGAAATAACCAATTTTCTTTTATAATTGTTTTTTCTGTAAATGCTGATGTTAAAGTTAGGCTCATGCAATACCTAATCTTCTGGCTCGTTCTATAGCAGGTATAATAGAATCAACTACTGTCTCATCAACTAATGGGGCAGATATGTTTATTGTTATGCCACTATTTACTAAGTTTTCTTGCTGTGCTTGATTTAATATAAGTTCTCCTGCTGTAGCCATTACAGGAACAACATCGCCTCTTGATGGATCACCTTGTACAACACCACCTTGTGCAAACTTTGGTACATACTGATCAAATAAAGATGTTACACCAACTGCAACTGCTGTTCCTGTTACTAACCCTGCAAGTCCTTTAGAACCGACTTCTTTAGCAACTGCTCCTGCAATAGCTTGAGCCAATAAACCTTTAATCATTGACCTAATACCAGATAAACTTGTTTGAAATCTTTCTTTTTCTAAATCAACACCTATTTTTGTATCTTTA
>Ga0181409_1000474_pt1 | contig 15961 bp, 22 predicted proteins | sample 32SPOviralmetaG_FD_130138 | JGI IMG/M metagenome (GOLD analysis project Ga0181409, IMG submission 130138) | Marine viral communities from the oligotrophic San Pedro Time Series (SPOT) site, San Pedro Channel, CA, USA - 32 SPOT_SRF_2012-05-30 | ecosystem: Environmental > Aquatic > Marine > Strait... | reverse complement strand
TTTTTGGCACTATTTGGTGCTTATTATATTATATGCCCAGGGTTATTATATTATACTGGCGTGGTTATTTTTTTTTCTTCAGCATTCTGTTCCGCCACGCCAACTTGTCACGACTCCACATTCCAATCCAGCATCGATCTAAATTGCAAACTCGTGTGTCTTCATACCACTCAATCACCATGCTACAGCGCAGTCCATCACTAGCCATTAATGCCCATTCGCAGGATTTATCCTTTTTCTCCGATAATGGACATTTTTCAGCGTAAATCACCAATGGTCCTAGGATAAGGAATAAGAAGAATAAGAAGAATAACTCTCTCTCATATATATACAAGCACGTTTTTTTTTCCTCTTCCAAAACAACAAAAGGAATAACTTATTCCTCTTATTCCTCTTATTCCTCTTCTCAGCACAACGACTAATCCTGGAATCCATCTAATTCACTCTCAAGTTTCCTATAGTTTCCGCGAGAAACCTTTATAATTAATCCTTGATTTTCCATTCTTTCTAGCCAATTATAGATACCTGTATTACTATTGATCCCAGCCACCGATTCCAGCGCAGAAGCAAACGCATTGCTACTAAAATTATGACCATCTGTCACAACTGCTTTCAATACTTTTTCTTCTATCGACTCCACTGGATCTGTGTACCAAAACATCTCATTTTTTGGAAGTGGCTTCATGTACTCAAAGTACAATGATCCGTCCGTCACATTATGCAACTTGATCCCAACTGGCACACCATGCAGATCGTTCTGACTGCGCACCTTCGTAATCTTCATCACCTTTAATCCAGGCATCCGATTACTACTTGCCAACTGCACAATCCCATCCAAATGATTTGTGTATGCGCTACCACCTAACATATGGCTCACATCCAAAGGACTCGCCTCTCCAAGCTTCTTATGATGACTCACAATAACAATAGCCACATTATGCTTGTTCTTCAAGTTCACCATCTTACGCAGCAAGTCCATCACATCCTGGTTCTTGCTCACATTCTTATTGGTACTAGTGTAGAGATTGTCCACCACCAAGACATCACGAGGCTCAAAGGTTAGGTTGCTATCGATCTGATCCCATTTGTCCGTGAACACATCAATCTGCCCACTACTTAAGATGCTACAGTTCTCTTCAAACAACTTCGCCTCTACTGGATACTGCTCCAATACATGACCTGCGGTTCTCTCAATCAGCACACGAAAGCTCTCATCTTTCAACTCAAACTGCACATGCATTACCTTCCGTGGCTTTGGGATACGAAAATTCATAAACGGCACTCCCATCGCAAGACACGCCGACAACTGCATACTCATCACCGACTTCCCAACATTCGTACCACCTGCCAATCCCATTAGGTCCTTCTCAAACAATAGGTTCTCAATGATTGGTTCTGGCATCTTATGAAATGTCTTCGCAAACTCGCTAGGACTAAACCTGCGCATTCCACCGAGATCTTCAGGCTTATCCCCAAAGCGAACACACGATCCAATCAATTCATCCATCGTATGCCCATCACTGAACCAGTCCGTAATATCGTAGCGGTCCGCCTTATCAACCCACTGCATAATATGCAATTCAACACCAGTGTCAAAAAGCCGTTTAGCTAGTTTTTTTGCGCCTTCCTCGCCTTTTTCATCGTTATCGTACACAATATATACCTTATTATATTGAGACGGCAAGGTTACTTCAGCAGGCAGCGCACCCGCACCAGACGTAAACGTCAGCGCAGGTACGCCATTGCAGTAAGCGGTGATGACATCTTTCTCACCTTCGCAGATGAGCAGGTATTCATTGGAGAGATGCGGAGTCTCAAACACCTTACACTTTGCATCACCGAACTGCGCTCCTTTATGATATTTAACATGATTATCTCTAATCTGGAATACTAATTGTGCGTTCTTTTTATCATCTCTTCGTATTCCGATAGGCATATCAAGGCATCTTTTATTCCAGGGCAACTCTAATTCCTTTACCACCAAATCCCAATGTGCTATAAATTTTTCGCGCGCGTCTGCGTAGCCACTCTTCTCTACTTCTTTACTGGCAACTTTTGGCGTGGTGTTCTCAAGCTTATATTCCACCTTCGGGGTTCGATCTGTCTCTCCAAGAAAATCCCAATGACCAAGGCACTTGTGACAGAATGCATAGTCTGCATTAATCTGTATTGTACCTTGGATACGTTCCGCTTTATCATCGCACTTAGGGCAGTAAGCGCGTGTACCATTGTTTGTTATTTTAGAGAAGACATCATTTGGCGTGATCACAGTTGCCTACGCAAAGAATACAGCGCACAACAATGCCTGAATACCTGCGCACCAACGTCTAGCTTGTCACGGCTAATGACATGCTTATGAAACTTTCCATCTTCTTTACCAAACCGCATAATAACACCATAAGCAATCTTTGCTTTTGGTTGCGCAGCTTCAAACATCATTGTGTATGCACCTAACTGCACCATCATTTCTGGATATGGTCCACCTTTACTGGTCTTCCAGTCCACTAACACTAAATCATCATCAATCTTACCAATGCAATCGACTGTACCACCTGCACGCAACTCTTCGTTCACTAATGCAAATTCATTTTTTAGTGCTTTAAAATTCGCTTTATCAAACCAATTACGAAATCCCATAAATGCTTTTAGTGCCTGCTCTTCCTGGTTTGGTGAATAATCACGTGTATCTACATCAAATCCATCCAAATAACCTTGAATCATCAAATGACATAGCGTACCTATATGTCCTGCCTCACGCATTACCTCATCCGCATCATCGCCCTGCGCTGTTATTCTTTTTGCCCATGCTATCAGCGTGTTCTTATTCCACCCAAGCTGGTTATTTATGATCGTAGTTACACTGGCGGCACGTTTGCCGTCCTTCAGTATATAGTTTTGACCATGTAGTTTTGTTCTACTCATATTCTCTCCTTAGTTTACGTGTTATTTCACCTATTATTAAGTAGCATACTGCAAGTGCTAACATCCAGAAAAACAGTCCTAGACCTAACACCAACAGATTTGCAATCCATTCCGCTATATTAAACATTATCATTTCGACTCCTATTTATTAAATCTTTGCCCACCTGGTCACCATGACCTATTAACTTAATTTGACATAATTTTATTAATGAGTGGGCAAATTCTTTCTGCAACTGCCTGCACAACATCTACTGTAACTGCGTTACCGCATTGCTTATATCTCTGTGTATCGCTCATATCGACTACTTTACCATCTATGACACCTTTACTTGTCCAATTATCTGGAAAACCTTGCAATCGTTCACATTCTTTTGGTGTGAGTCTTCGTATAGAAGAAACAATTGGTACATGCCCACCACCTTTTCCCATTGCTTCAGTTAAAGCAGTAGAGCAATTTTTCATTAAAGATGCATTTTTTTGCAATCCACCTCGAATCATCACCCCATGTTGATCTTGCTGGGTTGGTGTTAATACTGGTTGAATTGTATGTTGATGTTGTATTGTTTCTAAACTCTGTGCATATCCTTTTGTAACTCTACCACGCCTTGTCGTACTTGTAGGTCTTTCTAAATTAATCGCATCACCTACCTCTGCTTCTGCGTAGCCTTTCTTCGTGGCTTCTTTGACTTGATACGACGGTGTTAAAAAATGCACATCAGATGTATTATGATGTTCTGCTCTTATACAAGGTGTATATTCTATTTTTTCTGATCCTCGAAGCACGGAACGTCTCCGCCAATCTTTAGTGTTGAGCAAATCCCATTTACGTTCTGTGGTTGCCTTTCCCGGAAATCGCTTTTCATTATGCCTTTTACCATCTTCTCCGATAGGAAATACTTTTGATCCACTTCCGTCTCCAATATATCCGACAATGTATATCCGCTCTCTATTTTGGGGTAACCACCAGCGAGTATTAAGTAACTGGAACTCAATGGTATACCCAAGGTTATTAAGAACTCGGTAGACTGTAGCAAATGTTCGTCCATTGTCGTGAGAAAGAAGGCCTTTAACATTTTCGAGTACAAAACAAGAGATTGGCTTTCCAACGTCTCTGTAATGTCTGAGAATCCTTGCGATTTCAAAAAATAAAGTACCTCTGGTGTCATCGAAGCCTTTTCGTTTTCCAGCCAAACTGAATGCTTGGCACGGAAATCCGCCACAAAGGATGTCAATGTAATCTGGTAAATCTCGTTCTGGTTGAATAGTTGTAATGTCACCTAGCTCCTCCGCTTCTTTAAATCTATGTTTATATACTGCGCTTGCGTACTTATCTATTTCGCTAAAGCCTACCCAGTCAAATTTGTAACCTGCCTGCGCAAATCCTTTATGAAATCCACCAATCCCACTAAATAAATCAAGCATACGCACACCTGACATGGCTGTGTCAACCAGGGCCAACCTAGGATTCATCCTTTAGCTCCACATTTTTGTCAGGTGTACATCTTTGACAAACTTTTCTTTTCTTTTTATATGATGGAAAATTATCATAATACTCAATACGCTTTTGCCATTTTGTTTTTGTCACTTCCCAACAAGTGTTGCAACCAGTACAAAAGTAAATATACTTATCGGCAAGCGTAGCATCTAAATTCTTTTTACCTTTCCTTAACACCTCATTATCAACAGTGCTAGGCTTTATAAAGTAATCATCCATTGCAATCAGCCTTTACCTGCGATGTTATGTCACGCTCTCTGTCATTCACATACTTTGCTGCGAAGAATACACTGCTATTCTTGCGTTTTTTCATATGTGCTTTCATATCTTCAATAAACTCTTTATAATTACTTCCCCAGATAATATCATCACTCCACTCACCATTCTCATCATCATAATCAATACTGCCTGCATATTTTATTTTTAAGTCACTCATTAGCTGAACTCAGGAAAGTATTCGTATGAATAGAACCACTTCCTGCCTTTTGTTTGATTGTTTTTGCCTGTACTCAATGCTAAACTAATTGCATGAGTATTTTCGTATGGTACATAGGCAATTATATTCTTTGGCTCATAGTATATTGCAACCACATCTACTCTATTGGTATCTTTATACTTTGTAGTATCCACTTCAATTGCTGTACCTCTACGTAACTTCGTCACACACTTAATTTGCACTCTTTTTATTGCAAAGATTTTTGTTTCTACAATCATATCTACCTGCGTAACATCCACTTCTGGTAGATAGATATTATATCCCTGAGATAACAGATCTTGGCGTATTGCCAATTCGCCTATACGACCTTTCATCATACTATGCATATTGATCTAACGCCTCCATAGGTCTTAACTGGTCTGCCTGTAACGTAAACTTATCACCATAGCCAAGATCCATAATATTATCCTGCGTCAAAAAATCTATAGATGGTATCCATCCTTCCAGTACAAACGTAGGAGATTCATCACGCACTAATATAAATACGTCACAATCTGTATGTTTCTTTTTCAATTTGGCTTGCAGGTAGCCACTGGTAAACTTTGTGGTCTTTACATCCACTCTCAAGTTATTATATATTAAATCGTAACCGCTATAATGAGGACCTATCACCATGTCGGGATAGGTGTTATATTTCTTACAGACGGCTAATTCACCGCTAACACCGCGTAGATCTATTTCTAAACTACGTGGTCCGCTGGAGATCATTCCATTGACTTGGTTCTGATCCATTTTTGCTTTCGCTAATGCTTTCGCCAGTCTTAATTCCATTTTGTTTAGTATTATTTGCATGTGGATGTTCCTTTTCCATTGCAGCATACAAAACCATATAATTAACTACGTCTAAACATCTTTGGTATGTGGTTTCATCGCTGTGTGTTTTACCTGTTTTTGCATCGTTGCATATCGCATCGACATGTTTTAAGACATATACCATTAGTGCCTGCTTTGCAGTAATTCCAAGCCGTTCCGCAACATGCTTAAAATTATAAAATTTATCTTCATTACTAATGGTGTACTCAATAGACTTGTTATCACTAATCTGTGAGGCTTCCGCAAACATGTCCTCTCTGAACTTATTATATTCTTCGTATATCATTCGCTCTCCCAGTCAATAAGATCTCGTAAACTATCTATGGTAACTTGCAAGCTTGCAACTTCTGCATCCATCGCAACCAATGCACTTTCTAAAGAAATATATTTCTTTTTATATTTTTCGATTACTTCTTGCTGATACGCATTCCAGCAAAACTCTTGCTCTTCTACTTCTTCTATGTTTGTAAATAAACTCATACTGCCTCTCTTTTTTTTGTTTTGTTATCTATGTTTCTTAACACCTCATCACATACTTCTAACGCTATATCCATACGTTGATCTTCATTAGCTAATGTTTTTCTTAACACTTTCTCTATCGCATCACCTACTGTCTCTACTAAAGCTGCGCGTGGACTTGGTTTCATTGGATGTGGCATTCTCTCTCCTGGTTAAAGTGAAGCGGAATCACGACTATCACGATCTTTAGACACGCCATTTTCTTGGTTATGGGTTTCTACGATTCCGCTTTTAAATAAGTTCTTCATCCATTCATGCTTTACGATCCATAGCCAAGGCTTACGATCCTGTCGAACCATAACTACATCTGCATTCCTAAATGATAAAAAATCTGCAATCTTTTTTCTGCGCTTTACCTGCACTAAAATTGTAAGGTCACCTTTGGTAGCCTTAACATCTATATCGCTCTTCTCTCCAAAGCTACGACCATCACTGCCCCATGATCGTTCGGCAATGAAGCCGAGGTCGCGGAGCAACTCAACGACCTCAACTTCACCTTGGTAGCCTTTACGTGATGCTTTAGAAGGCATTAAAACGGCAGCTCTTCTTCATCTTCAGCAGTAGGTGTAACATCAAACACTTTCTCAGGTTCATATGTCTCTTTAAAAGACTTGAACATCTTCTCTGCTTCCTTGTTTAATGGTGCTTTAGGACATGGAGTTACTGTATATGTAGTATCCATTCCATCACCATTTTTAGTGACAATCACGTCATAGTCTCTAAGGTTTCCCCATTCACTATTGCGATCTAACTCTGTAAGTTGCTTCTGGACAGTACTCTGTGTAATGTCGAGAACCTTGACTGAACTAGCACTATAAACTGGAAGTTGCCAAAAGTGCTTTGGCTTTTCTCCTGCTGGTGCATCACCTGCTTTTTTGATCCTAACTGGCGTTTTATCATCTTGCCAATATTGATAACCTAATGTTGGTCTATCCAATATTCGGAATCTGTTTTCGCCTTTGACAAATTTCATAAAGCTACTTTCACCTGCGCTTGGCACGCTATAAGTCGCTTCTAAGAGTCCACTCATCTTTACTCCTTTATTGTATTATAGTTATAACCTTTGCGATCAATGAGAGCAATAACAGATTTATACGTTTCTTCATCTATCGTTGCCTTTACACCAATATCTGACTTCCAGACTTTTCGCGCTCCAGGTATGTATGTTTTGGATTTACCCAAAATTTTACGCACTTTCTGTGCAAATTGTACTCTTTCTTCTTTATCTTCTATATGAATAGTTAGGAACATGGACAGCACCTAATGGCGAAAAGAGAGAGAGAGAGTAGGTGTGGAAACGCCACTTCAAACAGCACTGTCCAAATAAGAAATAAATTTAATAAGGCCATGTGATAAAATCCATCTTTAGACCTAAAACACGAGCGATACGAACCTTATGCTCGTGGCGAAACTTACGTTTACCTCGCATCATTAGTGAAAGCATAGATTTATCTAGAGCGATTTCGCGCGCTAATTGGTTCTGACTAAAACCACACTCTCTCATATGTTGTTGTAAAGGCTTCATAAGTGTTGACAGATATTAAACCAGTTGTCAACACCATGCAAGTGTTATTTATATATTAAAATTCTTCTTCGATTCTAGTGCCTACAGTATATACGTCAGGTGCTACCTGTTGCATATCTAGGCTATTTTGTGCAAATCGAGCAAACAAATGTTCTGACTCTGCGTTAGATCCAGTAGATGTATTGTCAATACTAAATATAAATGGTCTACTCGGACCATCTACCATATTCCACACATCAGAAACCACACTATCATTGCCATGCTGATAAGATGGATATTCACTTGGTAGTAAGTCTGAATCCTGTAAGTAACTATACGTTAAATCATATGCCTGCCTACCACCATATACATTCTGCCCATATGTTCCAAGAGCAAATGGACTTTTAGAGGTACTCGATGCAGTTCTTCCAAAACTAGTTGCAGTAGCATAACGCTGTCCACCTGCGGACTCAGCTACATTGACCTTATCATAAATAATAGATCTAGTTAGGTTGAGGTCAGGTGAAAAAGGCATATCAAAGTATTCACCAATCATAATACTGCCTACAATAAAATCTGTGCTACCATCCCATGAAGTATCGCCTTCAAATTGTATCGCCCAATAACGCAAGTCCTGCTCATCAAACGTAAGTACAGTTGTGCCATCTGATGCAGGTGTCACTGTAACTGTTTTATTAGAATCAGAAGCAGCTATTGTATCTGCGTTGACAATTTCTGTAGCATTAACACTACTCCAATTTATATCAGCAGTATCTGCATTTGCACCATCTAAAGCGGTAATATCACTTGCTATATCACCTGCAAATATCTTAAAACGTCCACCTGCGCTATTTAAATTATGATTTAAAATCGCAATATAATTCTGTTTATAACTAGCAGTTGTAAAACTAAAATTGGTTAATACATGTTTAGAAGGATTGGCAGACGTATCAAATGTCACTTGATTTAGTGGTCTAAGATCAAATAACTCACCTGCGCTACCTGCTTGAACTGCAATCGTATTAGCAATATCTGACTTTACGATACCAATCTCAGAGCCTCTTGCCCTATGATAACTAATTAAGTCTGGATAAAATCTTGGTGTTTTTATAGTTTGGTTAGCCACTAGCCTACCTCTCTTGCTGTTATGCTTACCTTACCTGGTGAGCGTTTTGTTTCTACAATCATAAAATATGTACTGGTACTAAAATCAGTGCCAAACATCTCTACTGGCATATCTGTGAATGTGACTATATCACCAGTTTCGAGTTGGCATCCTTTCGCTGGATTGACTACATCGCATTGAATGATTGTTTTTATTTCTCCAATTAAATTATTATAATAAGAATAAAAATCTGCATTGCAATCGGAATTTGGTGATGTTGGTATTGTTCCTACATTTATGTCTAACGATTCAGTTTTTATACCTTCTTTTGCACCTAAATTATATTTAGCACGTGTTGCAGTATTAGTTGCGGTTACGCTATTATAATAACGACCACTTTCCGCAGGATGCAAATGATTATTTACAATCATTTTAGTGGTTAATTCATCTAGTCCAGTAGTGCTAATTTTTATATTACTAAGATCGTCTTTAGTCATATTTAAAACATTGCCATTACTTTTTAAAGTATCATATTCACTAGTTTGTACTACATAGATATACTTTAATAATCCACTAGAATCCATTTTATAACAAAAAGAAAATTCATATGCAAGTTTATCTAATACATCTTTTAAAGAAACTGGTTCTAACGCCCAATATCTACCTTTCCAATTATTAATAGCACGATCCGTATTTAAAGCACTATAGTTAATTGGATCATAACTTCCTAAACCTGCAAACCTCATTAGTAAATCACGATGAATATCATGCCCATGCGCAATTGCACCATCGTCCCAAGAAGCCGTTAACCCATCTCTACCTATGTATAAATTCTTTAGATTAGAAGCAGCATTTACACTTGCGTTAGTGCTACCTTTAGTCTCATCATATGATTCTTGTATGTCACAGTATAAAACCATATCAGTAAATCTTAATGTACATGCAATTGTATTTGTATCTACTGATCCAATTTGAGTTTGTAACCGAACAGTGTTTAAATTATTATTAGAAAGGCTTAATCCAATTGAACCATAATCACTACTACTTACAGCTACTTGACCAGCATAACCATTTGGTTGTGTAATCGCAACATTTTGATTCGGAGGAACTGTTCCATTATACATATCACCATCTGAACCATTGTGCCATATTTTTATAAATATATCAGCATTTACTTGTGATGGAGCAGTAACAATACTTCCTTTTACATCGACATCAAGATCATTAATTTTTTTTAATTCACATGCATAATTATAATATACAGTTTTTATTGTAGTATCATTAATAGTACCAGTGAAAGTATGTAATAGACCATTGGTCCCATCATAATCATCATAAGTCAAATGTTCTGTATTAGAAAACGTGCTAGTACCTTTAGAGCTTATATTGGTAGCGTTAATTCTAAAACGTCTACGCATTTCTCTTTTTACAATACCAATATTAACATTGGTATCATATCCTAATACTAAATCTTTAGTTTGTGCAATATAATTATCTGCTTTAATTGGCAAAAAAGCATCAGCGGTTTGGTCGTAGTAGTGAGGTCGTAAATCTGAATGCGATTTTGTTGTAATAATTAAATGATCATCGGTAATGCCTTTTCTTTTAAAAGGCGCAGGATATAATGCATTTGTATGCTCTCTAACTAAACTTTTATCACCATGCTCAATGTAATCTCCATATGCAACAGGTTGATATATATCGTTTTGAGATTTTACTTGTGGAAATTCAATTTTATCCCAAGGTCTATGCGCATTTATTTGTAATGCTAGTTTTTGTTTTTCATTTAATTGTATATCAACTAATCTGCCAGTAAAAATACGTTGGCAATCACTAATAGAATCTGAGCCGTTAAACTGCGCATATACACGAATATTTTTATTTAAATAATTATTTGTACCATTGAATATTCTTTTATAGACATCAATCCCATCAAAAACTACATTCGCTACATTTAGAGAAATATTACTTGTAGTTGAAGTACCACTAGTGATACTAATAGAATCACGTACACTTACATTGTTATTTAATACTGCGCCAGGATAAAAATTATTATCTACTGTGGTATCGCTAGTAGCTACACCAAAACTATGAATAAATTCATCAAAACCACCAACTGACCATGTAGCACCTGTAATAGTGCCACTATTTGAATTACTACTACTATCTAACACTGTTGATCCTGTACCTTCATCTAGTTTCCAGTATCCAACTAAGTTCGATGCAGTGCTATCAATGGTTCTGTTATAGTAGTGTGCAATTTGGCTATCTGATCGTGCTACACTCCAAACTCTTGCGTGAGCTATTTCACCATCAAATTCATTGTTTTGTTCAAAATTAGCACCAATAGACACAACTCCAGATGTACCACCAGTTGGATCATTAGAAACATTCGTTGTTACAGTTCCAACTTTTACACCATCAACATAGTATCTCATTTGGTTTAGGCTATCATCTCGCAATACAGCTACGTGATGCCAATTATTTGCGGTAATAGCACTAGTAACAACAGTATTTGATACATTTGATCCAGTACCATATTGATATTTACATCGTAAACCATTATTACTTAAAGCAATTTGCCAATTTGTATTTTTAGCTACGGTTGATCCATCCTGACTGCGTTCTAATATAATTTGCGTACCACTACTAGCACTATAAGCATCTGGTTTAATCCACGTTTCTAATGTGAAATTAGTATATAGTCCTAAAACATTACCAAAAGATACATAGTCATCCGTACCATCAAACTCTAAACACGTATCATTATCGGCACTAAATTGAAATAGCCAATTCTCATTGACGTTGGATTCTGATGGCGCATTACTTAATGCCATACTATGCTAATCCTTGATTGCTAACTTTCTGTATTTCTGGAATTAAATTATCTCTTACAAACTCATCGTTACCAATCATGTTCCCTGAGATATTGATAGTAACACCACCTGCGTTGCCAGTTCTATTCATATTGGCTAGGTTCTGTACTCCAATATTCTGCACTGCGGATCTCTTCATTATAAACTCACCTGCCTGTGCTAAAATAGGCACATTGTCTTCTCCTTGTACTTGTCCACCTTGCGCAAAGCGTTGGATTCCGTTATCTTTTACTAAACCACCTGTGTGCGCAGTCATCATCCCAATACCTTGAATAATTGCACCTGGTATCTGTCCACCAGGTATCAAGCTAATAATACTACCCATTATCCTTATCATTTGACCAGCGGTAACTTCAGCATCAGACTTTAAAGTCTGCATGGCATTAGCCGCCATTAAAATACCACTTGCAAACTGGTTAGATAAGTCTACATTTGTTTTCATACTTTTCTCTAATACTTTACCAGATTCTTTCTGTAAATCATTTAATTCTTCTTGTGCCTTTTTAAATGTGCCTTGCCTTATTTCTTCTTTTAATGCTTCAAAATCTCTTCTTGCTTTTAATTCAGCATCTAATAATTCTAATTTAGATTTTTCTATTTTATTTGCTTTTTCTTGAGCTTCTCTCTGTGCTTGGATTCTAGCAGTAATCTCTGCAATTTGCTGTATAGCGATTTTCATATCTTCATTCATCTTACCAGAGTTTTTAATTCTTTCTACCTCAACTGCATCTGCACCATTCATTGCTGCTTCTTGTGATAGCAATGATGCAACTTGATTTCTATAGCCTTCAGTCAATGAATCAAGAGTTTTTGTGTAATTAGCGTTACGCTCTGCCATTGTAGTGACCGCAGTATCTACTGTGTTTAGTGATGCTAAATAGGCTTCTAATTGCACATTTTGATCATCTAAAGAATCTGTTGAATCATCTACACTTGTTTTTAAATGATCAAATGTACCAGCCATTTGAAAAAGTTTATCTATGCCTAAGACTGTTCCAGCTAAAAGTATTGCTTTGAATATTTTTCCATAGCTAGCAAGTGCTGCATTCGCAAGTAGTGCTTGTACTCTTAAAAGACCAAATGCAGTTGCTAAAGCACCAATACTAGTAGCAACTTCCGCAGTACGTTTTGCATCCATAGCTCTAAAAAATCTTTCTGCACCTTGTGCTACTTCTGTTAGTGGACCTATAACACTATCTCCAATCACAGCAGCAAAACGAGTCATTGCATCTTGCATATTACTTACTGCACCAGAAAAAGTTTTTGATAAACGATCTGCGCTTCCACTAATACGACCATCTGGATCAGTCATTGCTCTTACTAATGCAACTCTAAATTCAGGTAAAGTGATTTGAGTAAGATCCGTTATTCCTTGAGAATCTTTAATTAATTGTAGGATTCCACGTTCTCTTAGTATATCTGCTGCGCCTGCACCACCAGCAAAGGCACGACCAAGCGCACTGGCAGCTTCCGTTGCAGTAGTACCCATAAATGCTGCTAAGTCAGAAGTCGCTCTAAGCGTTAGTTTTGAATTTAACCCAAATGCCTCTAATTGCGCACCTGCGTTTACAACATCTGCTAATTGAAATGGAGTAGTTGCTGCTACTTGATTAAATGCTTTAAATGCAGATTCAGCTTGTTGCACACCACCAGTTAAGCCAACTAATCTTGTTTTCACATCTTGAAAACCAGATGATGCTTGAACAAATCTATTCATAACCGCTACAGCACCACCCAAGGCAAAGCTGTATACTAAGATTTTATTTCTTAAACTACCAAGACCTGCCATTAGGCCTTGAGTTTCACCACGCATTCTATCCGCAGCTTTGTTATATCCTTTGGTGTTTTTCTCTAAATCTCTTACACTTCTTGTCGCACGTGCAAAACCTTTCGTGCGGACTTCAATAATAAACTTTTTTTCAGCCATTTTTCTTCTTCATGTCTTCAGATTGTAATGCATTAAATTCTTCATCTATAGCTGAAAAGATGACTAAGCGATGATAATCTGCGCTATCTATCGTTGTAGCCAGTGGTAGATTGAATCTTTTCATAGCCATGTACTCCTCAAGCGCAAATATAGTCTCAGGCGTTAGAAAGTACGTAGAGTCAGCACAGAATACCAATGAGTAATATAACGCAGCACCAAGCGTAAATTTCCCATCACTATCTTGTTCTACGATACGACCAATCTCTTCCCATAGTTCATCCTCTGTATACGTGATGTTTTTTTTGAGCGTAGGAGACTGCGCAGTGTATGGAAAAACTAAGTTGCGTGTGGGTTGGTTCTTATAACTCATCCACACGGCAACTCGGTGCATGATTACTTTTTTTTGTTTGGTTCTTTGTACGCGTTATAAATAGCCATTAAGACACTATCGATTGCATTATCATCTAGTTTACCTAATTGCTTTTCTGGATCGGTAAATGAATGATTTAATATCCAATCTAGTACAGTAAAGAATTTGGATGTGTCTATCTCGCCTTTTTTTGTAATAGCACCTACTTCAAGTTTATGCAGTTCTCTGCGTGACTTGAAACTAATGTCAGGTACATCAAATGTACCATGGTCTGTTTTTACTTTCATGTTTCATCCTACGATGAAAACGGCGTGTGTTAATTTGCGATCGTGATTGAAATTATTGTATTGGTTTCTTGATCAGCACCTTTAGCAGCAAACGCTCTAAATGGAATCGTTTGCAATAAAAAGTCACTAACTTCTGGTTTAGAATTATCTATCATTATATCTGGACAAGAGATATTTAGATTAGCTGAAGTGCTATCTATAAGAGACAGTGCAATACCTGCGCTATCTCCTTTAATATGATCAGCAATATCATTTATAGAATCATCTCTTTTAGCAGTAATTGATCCAGTTACTTCATATGGTCCTGTTTGCACATATCCATTTGGATCAAAACTTGCACTTCCTGGCTGAAAGTGAACTCTAGCCAATGGTCTTGTAATACTGATTTCAAAATTATTTAATGTAAGCGCAACACTATCAATTGTAGATGTTCCTAAATCAAAAATATTACGTGGACTTCCTACGTCTATTGTAGGTGATGTAGGATTCAAATTTTCTTCTGATGGTTGATACGCTGTAACAAATGTAGTTTCTACTACCATTTCACCACCATTAGTTCCTACATCCTGACGTAAAACCATAGAAGTAGCAAAACATCCTTTCATTACTACATCATTATTCGTGGACTTATCAGAGCCAGCATTTGCAAACACGATAGTAAACTGGCTTGCGTTTGCAATTCCATGAGTCATATCTCCTGTATTATCGCTCGGATCTAATATTGCTGCGCTTGAAGGAGTCCCAAATAAAGAAAGGCAACTTTGTAATACTGCTGTTGTTGTACCTCTCATAGTAAGAGTTACTTCATACATTTGTGTATCTGGTCTATGATGTCCTTGTGATTCTACTTGTCCATAAATACCACTGCGTGATGGTGCAACATCAATTGGTGCGCTTGCATGTTCAATGTTGTAATCAATTACCTGCAATTTATGCCAAGTATCACCAGCTACGTGTGCAGCTCCAACTGTTTTTGCAGAACTTGCTGCTGTGCCAAGAATTACTTGAACATCACTTCTTGATTGAAAATTTGTTGCCATTACTTACCTTCCTTTAATTGCTTTTTTGGTTCTGCGCTTTGTAAATGCTTTATTAATGATTTAGGCGGTTCAGTAATTTCGATACTGCGACCATCCGTAAGTTTTCTATGCTTTGCTGGATCAGAAAATGCTATAAAATTCTCATCATCTTTCAAGTCAAAATATGATTTCTTTGCTTTGTAAATCATCCTATTATCTCCATTGCTGATACTACAGCAGTCATATTAGCGCGTAATAAATCTGGATTCTCATCATCACGTTCATATATAGTGTTGTCGATGACAGCATTGTAAAACTGCCTTGTATTGGATACACTATAGTTTCTGTTATTATATATAAGTCTTTTCATACGCTCTGCTACTAACGATACCTGCCTAAAGCTCTCCTTTGTGTAATTACCTGCAAAATCCACTTGGTAACTGATAAGGATTGTATAATCTCGTACCATTCCTGTATTAATTTGCTCGTTAAGATCATCTGACACAGGCTGTAATAAAAAACTTTGATTAGATTGATGTTCATCATAAAAAATCTGAATCCCAAATTCATCAGCAATGATACTATGTAAATTATCAATGACTCGTTCATAGATAACATTGTTAAATGA
>Ga0181409_1000469_pt1 | contig 16054 bp, 14 predicted proteins | sample 32SPOviralmetaG_FD_130138 | JGI IMG/M metagenome (GOLD analysis project Ga0181409, IMG submission 130138) | Marine viral communities from the oligotrophic San Pedro Time Series (SPOT) site, San Pedro Channel, CA, USA - 32 SPOT_SRF_2012-05-30 | ecosystem: Environmental > Aquatic > Marine > Strait... | reverse complement strand
TTTGATGGAACAGCAGGAATATCAATATCTACCACAATACAGGCTAACAGCGTTGCTTTAGGCACTGACACAACAGGATCATTTGTATCTAGCTTAGTTGCAGGTACAGGCGTATCTCTTGCTAATAATAGTGGAGAATCAGCAACACCAACGATTGCAATTGGTCAAGCAGTTGGAACATCTGACGATGTTGAATTTAACACAGTAACATCTGCCTTAACAGGAAACGCATCAACTGCTACAGCTTTAGCTAATGCTCGTACAATAGCTTTGTCAGGCGATGTAACTGCTTCAGGCGTTTCATTTGACGGAACAGGCAATATCACTCTATCTACTACAATAGCTTCAAATAGCGTGGCTCTTGGAACAGACACTACTGGCAACTATGTCGCAGGAATCAGTGGAACAAACAATGAGATAGAAGTTTCAGGTTCAGGAAGCGAGGGTTCAACAGTTACTATTGGATTACCTGATAATGTAACAATTTCAGGCAACTTAACTGTAAACGGAACAACTACAACTACAGATACTAACGAACTTCATGTTACAGACCCATTAATTAAATTAGCCAAAGATAATACAGCTAATTCTTTAGACATAGGTTTTTATGGTCAATACAGAGCATCAGGTTCTAATAATCAGTTTTCAGGTTTATTTAGAGATCAAAACGACAGTGGTAAGTACAAACTCTTTGAATTACTAGAAGCAGAACCAACAACCACAGTTAATACAAGTGGTACAGGTTTTCAAATAGCTACATTAGTTGCAAGTTTAGAAGGTAATGTAACAGGTAATTTAACAGGTGCAATACAAACAGCAGCTCAAACAAATATAACAAGTCTTGGAACACTGACTGCTTTACAAGTAGATAACATAAATATAAATGGCAACACTATATCATCTACAGCAGGAACAGATTTAAACATTACACCATTAGCAGGACAACAAATAGTATTAGATGGTGCAATAGTTATAGATGCAGGGGTAGTAACAGGAGCAACTTCAATAACTTCTACAGCATTTGTAGGAAATGTGACTGGTAATGTTTCAGGAACATCTGCAACAGTAACAGGTGCTGCTCAAACTAATATAACTTCTTTAGGTACTTTAACAGCATTACAAGTTGATAATATCAACATCAATGGTAATACAATATCTAGCTCTGCAGGAACAGACCTCAATATAACTCCTCTTACAGGTCAACAAATTGTTTTAGATGGAACTATTATCATTGATGCTGGTGTTGTAACAGGTGCTACTTCTATTACCTCAACTGCCTTTGTCGGTGATATAACAGGCGATCTTACAGGTAATGCAGATACATCAACAACATTAGCTAGTAACAGAAACTTCTCTATTTCAGGTGATATAACTGCATCTGCTGTAGCCTTTAATGGTTCAGGCAATGTAGTACTAAGTGCAAGTATTGATGACAATGTAGTTGGTGCATCGCAACTAAACATATCAGGAAACGGAACAGCAGGACAAGCAGTTTTATCTGATGGAGATGGTTCATTTTCGTATGGGTCTAGTGGTAAAACTACAGAAGAAATACAAGATATTGTTGGAGCAATGGTTACCAGTAACACCGAGACTGGTATCACTGTTACTTATGAAGATGGCGATGGAACATTAGATTTCGTTATAAACCCTGCTCAAACAACTATTACAAGTTTATTAGCTACTGATATTAAGATTGGTGAAGATGATCAAACAAAAATAGACTTTGGAACAGCAGATGAAATACATTTCTTTGCAGGTAATGAAAGTCAAATTAAACTAACAAATGGTGCTTTAGTTCCCTCTACAGATAATGATGTAGATTTAGGAACATCATCAGCAGAGTTTAAAAACGCATTCTTTGATGGCACTGTTACCTCAGATGCTTTTGCTGGTCCTTTAACTGGTGATGTTACAGGTAACGCAAGTACAGCTACAGCTTTAGAAACAGCTAGAACGATTGGTGGCACAAGTTTTGATGGTACAGCTAATATTGCAGTAGCACTTTCTGCTACAGCTACAGCACTTGCTAATGCTCGTACTATTGGTGGTGTATCTTTTGATGGAACAGCTAATATTAACCTTGCAGGTGTAAACGCAACAGGTAATCAAGATACAACAGGAAATGCTGCAACAGCAACTATATTAGCTACAGCAAGAACAATCGGTGGTACTTCCTTTGATGGAAGTGCAAATATAGCTGTGGCATTAGCAACAACTGCTACTACTTTAGCAAACGCAAGAACTATAAATGGTGTTAGCTTTGATGGTAGTGCAAACATAACAACTCTTACAGCAGGAACAGGTGTATCAGTATCAGGAACAGAAGTATCTATAGGACAAGCTGTAGCAACTTCTAGTAGTCCTACATTTAGTAATATGACACTTAGTGGTACTGATTCAATTAAAGTACCAGCAGGAACTACAGGTCAAAGAAATGGCTCACCTGCAAATGGTATGTTTAGATATAACTCAACTAACGAAGAGTTTGAGGGTTATCAAAATGGTGCATGGGGTGCAATAGCAGGTGGTGGAGCAAGTGCTATGGAAACCAACACTTTTACAGGTGATGGTTCTACAAGAGCATTCACAATAAGTTCTAATGTAAGTAATGAAGATAATTTAATTATATTTATAGAAGGTGTCTTTCAAAACAAAGCAGATTTTGTTGCAAGTGGTACAACAGTTACATTTGATACAGCACCAGCTAATACAAGAAAGATTGTAATAAATCACATAAGAGCATCTATTGCAGGTTCTTCAGTAGCACAAAATGCCTTTAGTGGAGATGGATCAACAGTTGCCTACACCTTATCAATTAGTCCAACTAACGAAGATAACACCCAAGTATATGTAGATGGTGTATATCAACACAAATCAACTTATGCAGTAAGTGGCACTACTCTTACATTTGATACTGCTCCTGTAAATGGAACAGCTATAGAAGTAATCATGTTTAGTCAAACATCTGTAAATGTACCAGCATCTAATAGCGTAACAACAAGCACGATTGTTGATGCTAATGTTACAACTGCAAAAATACTAAACGCTAATGTAACAACAGCAAAACTTGCTGATAACGCAGTTACTACAGCTAAGATTACAGATGCTAATGTAACCACTGCAAAGATTGCCGATAGTGCAATAACCAGTGCAAAGATAGCAGATGGCACAATCGTAACAGCAGATTTAGCTAATGATTCTGTAGATGGCTCTAAGCTAACAAACAATATAGATATAGCAGGAACATTAGATGTAACAGGTGCAACAACTTTAGATAGTACCTTATCAGTATCAGGAAACATAACAGGTACATTAGCTACAGCAGCACAACCTAATATTACAAGTGTTGGAACTCTAACTAGTTTTAGGTCAACAGGTATTGATGACAATGCAGACGCCCTAGCTATAACTATTGATAGTAGTGAAAGGGTTGGTATCGCAACTGGTAGTCCAACTGAAAAATTAACAGTCAATGGTGCTTTAGCTATAACAGGTGCTTTAGCAGATGACAGAACATCTACTGCTGCTATGGACTTTTCTAGTGGTGTAACAAGATTTGTTTCTTATGGTGCTAGTAGTACTGATGGTATTTTTGCATTTAGAACAGCACAAGGTGGTGCTAGTTCAACAGAACGAATGAGAATAGATGGTTCAGGGCGTATCTTAATTGGAACTACATCATCTTCAGGAAGTTCAGTAAGATTAGAAGCACATGATGCTACTAATCCAATAATACAAGTTAAAGACACCACAAGTAATATTATATGTGGAATTCAAGCAGGTAATGCAGAAGCAGTTATAAGATGCCCACAAGATAGCCCATTGGTATTTAATGTTGGTGCAAGTGAAACAGAAAGAATGCGTATTGATTCTTCAGGCAATGTTGGAATTGGAACTTCATCGCCAAACTCTTACAGTAATGTAACTACAGTAACAGTAAATGGAACTAATCAAGGAAGAGTAGATTGCGAGTATGGTGGAACTCTAGGATTATCATTATTAGCTGTTTCAGGAGAATCACAAATAAAAGCTAGTGGTTCTTCTAATGTTATGACTTTTGAAGTCAATAATGCAGAGAGAATGCGTATTGATACTTCAGGTCAAGTTCTAATGAATACTACTGATGCCCATAATGGCGGAGCAGAAGTTTTACATATTACAACTAATGGTAGTAGTGGTGGTTATGGAATTAATATTAAAACTGGAACTAGTAGTGGTGGCACAATGATGCGATTTAATACTACAGGTGCTATTGTAGGTCAAATTACTACAAGTGGTAGTGCAACAACTTATCATACATCTTCAGATGCAAGACTCAAAGATATTACAGGTGAAGCAAGAGGTTTAGAAGTAATTAATAAACTTAATCCAGTTTCTTATACTTGGAAATTAGATGGTAGTGCTGACGAAGGTTTTATAGCACAAGAAGTAGAAAAACTTATACCCAATGTAGTTCATCAAAATTCAGATGATGATATGTACTCTATGGATTATGGAAGAATAACACCATTACTTGTCAAAGCTATACAAGAACAACAAGAACAAATAGAAACATTAAAAGCAGAAGTAAAGGAGTTAAAAGACAATGGCTAATACTAAAGTCACAAGTGGAGTAATTAAAGATGATGCTGTTGGTGCAGATCAATTAGCTAGTAATTCTGTTGTAACTGCTTCTATAAATGACAATGCTATTACTACAGCTAAGATAGCAGATGATGCAATTCTTACAGCAAAAATATCTAATAGTGCAATAACTAACGCAAAGATGTCAGCAAATAGTGTTGACAGCGATCAATATGTAGATGCTTCTATAGATACAGCACATATAAGAGATGCACAAATCACAAGTGCAAAACTAGATACCAATATAGCTGTATCAGGTGAACTTACAGTAGGTTCACATTTATCTTTAGGTGATAACGATAAAATTAAGCTTGGTGCAGGTGAAGATTTACAAATATATCATGATGGTAGTAATAGCTATATAGATGATGCAGGTACAGGTAATCTATTAGTAAGAGCAGGTAATTTACAATTTCAAAGAGCAGATGGTTCACAAATTTATTTAGTAGCAAATACTGGAGCAGAACTTGCATTATATTATGCAGGTGCAAAGAAATTTGAAACAACAAGTAGTGGTGTAAGTGTTACAGGTGAATTATCTGCAACTACTGTAAATGGCGTAGGTATTATTTCTAATATATCTGACTTTACACAAAGTATTCTTATTAGCCAAGATGCTGGTACAGGAACATTAGATTCTGCATCTGATAATACAGGATTAGGTAATGATGTTTTTAATGTATTAACTTCTGGTCTTAGATGTACAGCAGTAGGTTCTTCAGCAGGTGCAGCATTAACTACAGCATCTGAAGCAACATTAATAGGTAGACAAGCAGGATTAGCTTTAACAACTGGTAATAGTAATACTTTTATTGGTGGTAGGTCAGGTGCAGCAACTACTACAGCAGCAGAAAATACAGCAGTTGGACAAGCTTCTTTATTTACAAATACTACAGGTCATTCTAATACTGCTCTTGGTAGAGGTACTTTATTATCAAATACTACAGCAAACAATAACACAGCAGTAGGTAGAAATGCTTTAAATTTAAACAGTACAGGTACACAAAACACAGCAGTTGGTGCTTTGTCTTTAGATGCTAGTACTACAGCATCTAATGTTACAGCAGTTGGATATTTTTCATTATCAGACAATACAACAGGTGCTTCAAATGCTGCTTTTGGTAGTTTTTCATTAGAAAACAACACTACAGGTGGTAGCAATACTGCGTGTGGTCATAACGCACTTGCTGGTAATACTACAGCTTCAGACAACACAGCAGTAGGAAAAGGTGCTTTAGAATTAAACACTACAGGTACTGCAAATGTAGCAGTAGGTGCTTTAGCTCTTGATGCTAACACTACAGCTAATTATGGAACAGCGATAGGATATGAAGCATTAACAACAAATACTACAGGTGCTTATAATACTGGGGTGGGTTTTTACGCTTTAAGGTTAAATACTACAGGTACAGAAAATACTGCAAGTGGAGTTGGTGCATTAGGTGCAAATACTACTGGAAGTTATAATTGTGGTTATGGAAGTGGAGCATTAGACGCTAATACGACTGCAAGTAATAATACTGCTATGGGTTTTAATGCTTTAGGAGCAAACACTACAGGGTCAATTAACACAGCTGTTGGAACAAGTGCTTTAGGAGCTAATACTACTGGTTCTTATAATACAGCAATAGGTTTTGAAGCACTTGATGCACAAACAACAGGTGGTTCAAATACTGCTATAGGTTCAAGAACTTTAACTGATATGACAACTGGTGTGCAAAATTGTGCTTTGGGAGAAGCAAGTTTATTTCGTGTAACTACAGGTGTTCGTAATGCAGGACTTGGAACTGAATCAGCAACTAATATTACTACAGGAAGTAATAATACTTGTATTGGCACTTTTGCAGGAAATGTTATTACTACAGGTAATACTAATGTTATTGTTGGTGTATCTTGTCAACCTTCTGCTAATAATGGTTCTGGTCAAATTGTTATGGGCGATACAGTAACAGGAACAGGTAATGATAACTTTACATTTGGTGCAGGTTCTTTAGACTCAAACATAGCATTTGGTGCTACATCAATTACAGCACCTTCAGATATAAGATTAAAAGAAGATATACAAGACGAAGAAGTAGGTTTAGATTTTATAAATGATTTAAGACCTGTTACTTTCCAATGGAAAAAAGAAAAAGATATACCTTCAGACATGAAAGCCTACAAAGAAGGCTCAGAAGAAAGAACTATGAATGGTAAATACAACCATGGTTTTATAGCACAAGAAGTTAAAGAAGTGATTGATAATCATAATTTAAAAGAAGGTTTTGATATGTGGCAAGAAGATGAAGCAGATGGAAGGCAAAGAGTTGCACCATCAGCAATTATGTCTGTTATGGTCAAAGCAGTACAAGAACTTTCTACGCAAGTAGAAGAACTAAAAGCTAAACTAGAGGATAAATAATGTCATATACATTAGTACCAACAGAGTTAATAGTAGATGGAGCAATTACCAGTGCAAAGCTTGATACTAATATTGCGATCTCAGGAACTTTAGGTGTAACAGGAGAAGTTACTTTAGCTACCCATCTTGTTATGGGAGACAACGACAAGATAAAAATAGGTACAGGTGGTGATTTAGAAATCTATCACGATGGTTCTAATTCTTATATCTCTAACTCAACAGGTAATATCTATTTAGGTGATACTAATGGTGCAGTTCATATACAAGCAAAACTTAACGAAGAAAGCATAATATGTTCAGCAGATGGTGCTGTTACCTTATATCACGATAATGCTGTAAAACTAGCTACAGCTAGTGGTGGAGTAACAGTTACAGGTGAGTTAGATGCTACAAGTTTAGATATTTCAGGAAACGCAGATATTGATGGAACACTTGAAACAGATAATCTAACAGTAGGTGGACAACAAGGAACTGATGGTCAAGTGTTAACATCTACAGGAAGTGGAGTTGCATGGGAAGATGCATCAGGTGGTGTAGCAGGTATTGTTTCAAATGCTGACGCAACAGCTATAACAATAAGTAGTAGTGAAAAAGTTGGAATTGGTATTGACCCAACTGAGGGTATACTACATATAAAATCTGATGATGCAGGTGAGGTTGAACTTCTTACTTTAGAAAATTCTACAGGTACAAATGGCAAAACTACTTTAACATTTAAAACTACATCTACTGATTCTACTAAATCAGCACAAATATTCGCAGAAAGGATAAATGCTTCAGGTCATACTGATTTAGCATTTAGAACTTATAATGGTTCAACAACAGAAGCGGTCAGAATAGACCATGATGGACAAGTTGGAATTGGAACGACTAGTCCTTCTAGTTTTAGTAATTTTGCAAATAATTTAGTGGTCAACGAAGCTGGAAACGGAGGAATTACTATTGCCACAGGAACAGGAAATCATGCTAGTTTGCATTTTGCAGATGGAACTTCAGGAGATGCTGCCTATAGAGGTTTTTTTGATTATAACCATGCTGCCGACAGTTTAGGTATAGGTACAGCAGGTGCAGAAAGACTCCGCATAGATAGTGCAGGAAAAGTCCATATTGGAGCAACAAGCGGTACAGGTATTTTAAATGTTGATGGTGGTTCAGGAGAAGGTTCTTTATATGTTGAGGGTACAGCTTCAGGTTCAGCAATTACAGCTAGATTACTAGCTTCAGATGGTGGTGCTGTATTCTTTGGTTCAAGTTCAAATCATGATGTAAGAATACAAACTAATAGTGTTAATAAATTAACTATTAAAGCCAACGGACTTTGTGGAATTGGAACTGATAACCCCAGTCAATTACTTCATTTAAAATCTACAGGTGATGCAGCATTAAGAATTGAAGCAGATAGTGATAATGTTAATGAAGATGACAATGCTTATATTGAATTTAGTCAAGATGGTTCACTTGTTAATGCTTATGTTGGTTATGATACAAACACAAATGTATTTACAATAAATCAGAAATTTGCTGATTCCGTTACTATCAAAACAAATGATACAGAAAGATGGCGTATTGATAGTAGTGGGCGTATGACTAATGCTTTTGATGCACCCTATGGTAGTATTCTTCAAGTTGCAGGTAATAGTATAAGCGGTGGTGTAGTCAATTTTATTGACCCTGATGTTTCTGTTGCTACAAGTAACCACATATTAAGATGCACATTTAGTGTTGATACTGATTCATCAGGAAAATTTATAGCTTTCTATGATGGTGGCGGAAATATTGGTTCAGTATCACAAAATGGTGCAAGTTCTGTACTTTTTAATACAACTTCTGATGAAAGACTTAAAGAAAATATTGTTGATGCTTCTTCTCAATTAGATGTAATTAAAAATGTAAAAGTAAGAGAATTTGATTGGAAAAGTAGTAGTAAACATGATATTGGTATGATTGCACAAGAATTAAAAGATGTAATTCCTAATGTTGTTATAGAAGGTGGAGATGATGTAACCGAAGAACCTTTTGGTGTTGATTACGGAAAACTTACACCTTATTTAATCAAAGCTATACAAGAACAACAAACAGTAATAGAGGATTTAAAATCAAGAATAGAAACATTAGAAGGATAGTGATAGACTAATACTTTTAATTAGGAGAATTAATTATGGCAGAAGCTAACGAAAATATAGTAAACGAAGAACCAAAGGTTTTAACACTTACTGAAAAGGTAGATGACAAAGATGTTGAAAAGAAATACCTAATAGACGATATGTCTGATGAAGGTAAAGTAATTTATAACAAACTTGCAATCATACAAAAACAAAAGAATGACATGGTTACAAATGCACAATTTGAAATAGAAAAAGCAGATGTACTCATTAATTATTTTATGGCAGAACTAAAAGATAATCTTCCTGAACCAATGGAAGATGAGGAAGAAAGTGCTAATGACGGAGATAAAAAACCAAACTGATACAAGCAAACTTGAACTGCACGAACAAATTTGTGCCTTGCGATATGAAAATATAGAAAGGCGAATGGAATCAGGCTCTAAGCGATTTATTCGTATGGAGCAACAGATATGGGGTTTATATGCTCTAATAATAGCAGCACAGATTATTGGAGTGTTTTACAAATAATGGCAGGTTTAACAGTAAATACAGCACCAACACAAGAACCTGTAACTCTACAGGAAGTAAAAGAATACTTACGAGTTGATGATTCTACAGATGAAAGGATTATAAGACCTTTTATAGAAACAGCTAGAAGGTTTTGTGAAGAACATACTGGTAGAGCCTTAATGACACAAACACTTACATTGTTTCTTGATGCTTTTGAGGATATGGAAGACCCATTGTGGGAAGGCATGAGAACTGGTCCATACATAAACTATTATAAAAACTATGTTGTATTACCAAGATCGCCAGTCGCTTCTGTTACTCATGTAAAAACATTTGATGATGCAGATACAGAAACTACATTAGCAGCTACAAAATATTATGTAGATAACGCTAGAGAACCAGCAAGAATAGTATTAAGAACAGGAGAAACATTTCCAACAGCTTTAAGAGTAGCTAATGCAATAGAAGTAAAATATGTTGCAGGTTATACATCTCAATACAATGTACCTGAACCATTAAGATTAGGCATATTACAACACATAGCATATTTATATGAACATAGAGGAGATATGTATGATGCTAAGTTACCTTATCCACCTATGTTAAGAAGCTTATACGCACCTTATGTAGTACACAGAGGATTAGGTTCTTCTTCCTTAATGGCACTTGGGTAAATGTCCAACTCTATTGGCAAAATGCGTTTTAGAGTTAAAGTAGAAACAGCTACTAATACTCGTGATACAGGCGGTGGTCTATCACAATCTTACACACCAGTTACTTTTATTTACGCTAACATTAAGCCACTAAAAGCCGATAGCACCTATAGACAAGGGATAGTGCAAGAAAAGGTCACACACGAGGTTACAATTCGCCACATGGACAATATATCTACTAATCATAGGATAAGTTTTGGTAGTAGGTTGTTTGACATAAAAGGAATTATAAATGTAGATGAAAGATCAAGATTTTTAAAACTTTTATGTGCTGAAGGTGTAGCAATATGAGTGTTGACCTAAAAATAAAAAACTTAGATGCTTTTAACAAAAAACTAAATAAAAAGTTACAAGATAATAAAGTAAAAGCTTATGTTACAAGAGCAACACTTATGGTACAAAACACAGCAAAAGAAAGCATAACTAAAGGTGGTACAGGTACTTTATATCAAAAGTATGAGCCAAGAAGAAGTCATAGAGCATCTGCACCAAATCAACCACCAGCTAGTGATACAGGATTTTTAGTAAGTCAAATATCTATGAAAGTTGATAAAAAAGCAGATGGCAGTGTAATAGGTCAAGTAATATCAGCAGCTCCTTATTCTGCACATTTAGAGTTTGGTACAACACAAATGACTGAAAGACCTTTTATGCAACCTGCATTAGAAAAAAATCGCAGAAAAATACACGCTATGTTTAAAAAAGGTGTACTAAAATGAGTATCGGACAGTTTCAATTACAAAGTACTGTGTATTCAGCATTAAATGTAAGTGCTATTACATCAACACTTTCTTGTGGTGTTTATGACGAAGTTATTGAGGGTAATACCTACCCTTTTATCACTTTAGGTGAAGAGACTGCCATAGATTACAGTACTGTAGACTTAAATGGTGGTGAATACACGATCAACATACACATTTGGTCACAATATAAAGGAAGTAAAGAAACTAAGGAAATAATGGACAAGGTACACGATTTATTGCATGATAGTAATCTAAGCGTTACTGGATTTAATCTTATTAATTTAAGATTTGAGTTTAGTGACATAATGAGAGACACAGATGGTGTTACTAGACATGGAGTCATGCGATTCCGAGCAATAATATTAGGTACTAACTAATTTTATAGGAGAAAAATATGGCAGCACAGAAAGGTAAAGATGTCTTAATGAAAATTAACACTAGTGGTTCTACTTATGTAACCATCGGTGGTCTTAGGTCAACATCAATAACTCTTAATGATGAAGCAGTAGATATAACTAATAAAGATAGTCTTGGCACTAGAACTTTATTAGCTGGTGCAGGGGTAAACAGTATTTCAGTTAGTGGATCAGGAGTTTTTACTGATTCAACAGCAGAAGCACTTGTAAGAACTACATTCCAAGCACAGCAAAACTCATCTGATGGTTCATCTGCACAAACACCTGCATTTAAAAGCTTTCAATTCTTGATTCCTGATTTAGGAACTTATACAGGTTCTTTCATGATAGCAAGTATGGAGTTTGCAGGAGAGTTCAATGGTGAAGCGACTTATTCATTCACATTTGAATCTGCAAGTTATGTAACATTTGCAGCAGTGTAATATGAAGCAAGTTAAGGTTAAACATAACAAAAGTCTTGTAGATGGAATGTTATATAAAGGTGAACTTGTTTTACCTGCTAATGTAAAAGTTGGCGAGACTGTAAACATTGATGGGAAAGAAACCAAAGTCTTATCTACAAATGTAGATTACAGAGACAATATACAAACAATTCAGGTTGCAAACGCAACTTTAGATAAAGGAGAAAAGTCAGATGGCGAATCCACTGAAGGGTGAAATACCTCTAACACTTGGCAAAGAAACTTATAAATGCAGACTAACTATAGATGCATTAGTAAGAATAGAAGACGAACTAGATAAAGGCATTTTAGAATTAGCTACTGCCATTGCTGAAGCTAAAGTGCGTGTTCGCACATTAATTGTTGTTTTAAAGAATGCACTACGAGGTGGTGGCAATGATTTTGACGATAAAAAGATAGGCTCTATTATTCAAGAAGTAGGAATAGTAGTAGCATCAACCGAAGTAGCTAAACTCTTAGCTGCTACATTAACCGACAACGACTCAGAAGAGGAAGTAGATAAAAAAAAAGCGGAAGCGTGATTACTCAACCAATACAATGGTCTGACTTTTATAAGATATGTGTTGGTATGATGAATATGAGACCTGATGATTTTTGGAATATATCTCCTCGTGAAATGTATTTAGCTTTGCAAGGTTTTAAAAAATTTAATGGTGCTGAAGAAAAAGAAGTACCTATGACTAAAGATAGACTTGAAGAAATGATGGAGTTATATCCTGATGGCTAAAACAGTTGATCAGTTAATTATTGAAATCAAAGCTGATACTCGTCAGCTAAAAAAAGAACTAGATAAAATACAAGGCAAGATTAGAACCACTGGTGCTGCAGGTGGTGCAGCTTTTGGTGCTATGGGTGGTGCTTCAGGTGCTTTAGCTGGTAGCTTAAAGGCATTAGCTGGACCAGCAGCAATTGGTGCAGTTGCTTTAGGTTTAGTAAAGTTAGGAAAATTCTCTGCATCAGCAGGTATGGAGTTTGAAGATTTAAAAGATTCTTTAGATACAGTATTTGGCTCTGTTGAAGCAGGTGATAAACAGTTTAATAGAATATTAAGATTTGCTCAAACCACACCATTTCAAATTGATACTGTAACCAAAGCATTTATATCACTTGGCTCAGTTGGTATAGAACCTACATCAAGAATGATGCAAGTTTTTGCTGATACAGCATCAGTTGCAGTAGATCAAAGAGGTGCGTTTGAAGCACTTATAAGAGTTGTACAGAGGGCAGAAGCAGGTGCTTTAGGATTACAAGAATTAAATATGTTAGCCGACAGAGGTATTGATGTATTTAAAGGCTTAAAAGATGAATTAGGTTTATCAAGACTTGAACTCACTGATTTTGGTCAAACAGCAGGTGGTGCAAAAATTATTGTTGAAGCATTGACCAATGTCTTAGAAAAACAATTTGGTGGAGCAATGGTTAATAAAATGGATAACCTTTCTGTTGCAATATCAAATATGGAAATAGCATTTAAATCTTTAGGTAATGAAATATTTGAAGGCGGAGTTGGAGACTTTTTTAAACTGTTTGTGAATCAAGCAGCTAATGCAGCTAATGCAGTAGCAGTATCTTTGGCAGCTATGCGTGGAGAAGGATTAGGTATAAATTTAGAAGCACCTACATTGACAGGGGATATGAATTTTGAACAGATGCAAAAAGCAAGAGCTGATACCGCAACTAAAAATATTTCAAAAATTGATGCTGCTTTAGCAAAGTATGGTATTACTAGTGATGGTGTAAATGACATACAAGAAAAGTTAATTTTAGGTTTTGCAGAAGCTGGAAGCGGCGGTACAACATTTACTGGAAAATTAAAAATTGCTTTTAGTATTTTAAAACAATTTGGTGTCACTGAAGATGAAACTGCAAAAATTGTTGCAAATTTGACTGAAGAAAGAATAGCACAAACAGAAGCGTTAGATAATGCAACTAAATCAAGAAAAGAATTAACTGCAGCAGAAAAAGAAGCAATGCTTATAGCAGGTAAAAATGTTCGTGCTTTTGGTTTATTACAAAAATCAATTTTAGAAGCTAAAGGTGATAGTGAGTTATTTACCCATGCTCAAACACAGCTAAATGAAATATTTGAAGCAAATAGCAGTTTTTTAAAAGATAACTTTATAATGAATGCAGAAGAATTAGGTAAAGCATTTGAAAAGTTAGAAGCAGAATCAAATAAACTTGCCACAGTTTTAGATGATGAATTAAGATTAATTGTCACACAAACATCACACGCCTTTGCAACTGACTTTGTAAATGCATTAATGAACAGTGAAAGTGCTTTAGAAAGTTTTAAAAACTTTGCTCAAAATATGGTTGCACAAATACTTTCAACATTTTTACAATTAAAAGTCATAAATCCAATATTAAATAGTATTTTTGGTGCTGGTACATTTTCTACTGGTGGTGGTGGATCAGGAGGTTCATCTTCTAGTAGTGGCTTTGGTCCTAAGAGAGCAGGTGGTGGTACAATACAAGGTGGCAGACCAACTTTAGTTGGCGAAAGAGGTCCTGAAATATTTATTCCTCATAGCGGTGGTACTATTATGAACAATATGAATAGCAAAAATGCTATGGGTGGTGGCACTACAGTTATAAATCAATCTATAAACTTTGCTACTGGTGTTGTGCCTACAGTTAGAGCAGAAGTAATGAAAATGATGCCACAGATAGCAGATGTAACAAAAGGTGCAGTAGCAGAAGCTGCAGTGCGTGGTGGTAATTTTAGGAGAGCATTACAAGGTGGCTAAATTAATTACAATGCCTACGACACCTAACTTTATTAGAAGCAACTTTTCGCTTATAAGAACAGTAGGAACGACTGTATCGCCTTTCACAGGTAAAACAAAAACACAAGAGTTTGATGGTGTAAGTTGGAATGCAGAAGTATCACTACCACCTATGCGTAGAGATGTAGCTTTAAATTGGCAATCTTTCCTTTTAGAACTTAATGGTCCTGTAAACACATTTAAGTTTACTGATCCTGATGCACTATCTAACTTAGGCACATATTCAACATCTTTTCTAACCAGTGAATTACGAACTAATAATACAAGTGTAACCCTTTCATTTAACAGTAACGGAACACTTACAGCAGGTGCTTCTACATTTAGTAGTACAAAGGTAGGAGATTTTATTGTTGTGACAGGTGCTACAAACGAAGAAAACAATGGTACTTTTAAAGTTACAACAGTTACAAGTGCGACAGTTGTAGTCACAGATGGTAGTTTTACAACAGAAAACTCTACTGCTAGTTGTAAGGTTAGAACCAATGTAAAAGGTGCTACAGGTTTATGTTTACGAGCATCAGCAAGTGGTGCTAGTGGAACTATAAAAAAAGGAGACTATCTACAGATACAATCAGCAGCTTCTTCTACAGGTACACCTGCACAACTTGTTATGGTTACAGAAGATGCAACTGCTATAACAGATAGTGGTAATGATTTTTATGCAGTTAAAACAGAACCCAAACTTAGGTCTGATTTAGCAAGTGGTCATTATGTTGTATTTACAAGTCCAAAAGGTAACTTTAGATTAACTTCCAATGAGGTCAGTTGGTCTGCAGATAGAATATCAAACTATGGTATAAGCTTTTCATGTACTGAGGTAATTTAAATGGCTACAAGACAAGGATTAGATAGCTCTATTGTCAATCGTTTAGGTGCAGATGAACAAGCTATGTTTCTTGCAATTAAAGCTGAGTTTGATTCAGGAACAGTCAGATTGTGGAATGGTATTGATGATTTAACCATAAGTAGTGAATCTTATACTGGTGCTGGTGAGTTACTATCAATTGGAAATGTAGAAGAAAGCACTGATCTAAAATCAGCTGGTTTATCTGTAGGTATATCAGGTATGGACACTACAGTTTTAAATTTAGCACTTACAGAAAATTATCAAAATAGATTTATTACTTTGTTTCTTGGTTATTTAATGGGTGGTACTAACGAAGTAGCTGGTACTTTAGTTTTGTTTAAAGGCAGAATGACAACTCTTTCCGTTACTGATACACCTAATGGCTCTAATATAAGTATTAATGCAGAAAATAGATTAATAGATTTAGATAGACCTTCTAACTT
>Ga0181409_1000467_pt1 | contig 16119 bp, 21 predicted proteins | sample 32SPOviralmetaG_FD_130138 | JGI IMG/M metagenome (GOLD analysis project Ga0181409, IMG submission 130138) | Marine viral communities from the oligotrophic San Pedro Time Series (SPOT) site, San Pedro Channel, CA, USA - 32 SPOT_SRF_2012-05-30 | ecosystem: Environmental > Aquatic > Marine > Strait... | reverse complement strand
TTTAAAAGCTGTTGCATTGCATACTCTTGCAAATCAGGGCTATTTAAAAATGCTTCTTTAGTTACTTTAATTTTTAAAGTTTTTAATGTTGATTTACCAAATTGGTATTTACCCATATAACCATATCTATTCACAATAAAATATCTATTACCTGATTCTTGGTGTCCTATAGCGAATAAAAATTCATTCATGCCTTTAATTTCAATAACCTCTTTTTTAATATCTTTAACCTCTAATACAGGTAATTCTTGGGGTATTGGTTTATTTGAAGGTACAATAAATAATATAAATAATAATAAAAATGTTCTCATAATTAAGATTTTGATTTTAAATAATCTAAGGCACTAACAATTTTTTGACAACGCTCATAATCTTCATACTCTTCCATTGTAGTTAAATTCTGTTCTAATGTTTCAATCATATCAGGACGATCAATCATAATATCATATGTTACATCTTCATCTTTAGTATAGATAGATACTACTGGAATTGTTACTCTTTTTGTTTTTAAATTTTTTATAGCAGTGTCTACAATTAAATCATTTAGTTCTTTCATTCCATCTTTAAAGATATTATTTACTTCTTCTATAGTATCAAATTCCCAATTGTGTTTAAATTTCATAATTAAAAGTTTTTTAGAAAGTCACCTTTCATTGTTTTAGATTTTAACTGTTGAGCTTTTTCATCATTTTTAAGTATTTTATCAGTTAATTTTTCTAAATGTCTAGATTTTTGTTTATCATAATCTTTAGTTATTTTATGATATTTTTTATCTAATGATCTAGCTCGTCTTGCTTTTTTCATATTCTTGAAATATATTGGTTAACATCATCATCATCATCATCTAAGCCTAATTCTTTTAAACGTTGTAAATGATAATCATCAACTTCCCACTCTACTTTTTCTGTAGTCCCAAAATGTTCCTGTTTAGTTTCAATTTGCTTAACATCTTTATCATTAAAAATGTCTCCCACAGTTAAAAAATAATGATTATAACATAATAGCTGAACATTATCTAGGCTGTAATTATTACTATTATTATCTTGGAAATGAAGTAACAAAGGCATTTTATAATCTAATACTCGCCTTTCATTAAAAGAACATACAGCACATTCCTCTAATAAATATCCCTGCTCTATTAAAGCATATTTAAGTTTATTAGGATCAAATGAAGATGCTGCTATCCTACCTTCAATTATTTCAAGCATATGGGGCATTTTTTTAGGTCCTTTTAAAAATTTAGGAATACCCTTACCACTTTGATTTTTATGACCCGCAAATAATTTATATAATTTAGCCCACTTCTTATAATGTTGATATGACACATGAAGATAACGAGCAGCAGCCATATTAGATTTTGTTTTGGCTTGAGCTGCTAAAATTTGTTCTTTAGATAGTGGTTTTGCCTTAGGCATTAGCTTCTATCTTTATCTGTATTGTTAATAATTTGGAATGGACCTTGTAAATTACGTTCTTCTTTATCCATATTTAACATTTCAGCTTTAGCTGTTTTAGTATCACCACGTTCGATAGCTGTTGCTAATACAAAATCTTGATATTGATCTTCTTCCATAACAATAGTTTCAGTGTAAGTGTGATCACCTGATCCTCTTGTTACAGGAACACCTCTTTTAGCACCAACTGTTGAACAGTTAACACAAAAATCATATCCAAATTTAGTTAACCTTAATTCAGGCATGTCTTTTTTACATCTAATACATGGGATCATTTTCACAGTACGGGGGGTTTTAATAGTCTGTTGCATAAATATATAACCTTTTAAAAATTAGGCCGGAATATACGAACTATTTATGTAGTATCCAAATTTATTTTAATTAATTTATCTTGATATTCGTTCATTTGAATAATCTCTACAATTATATTTCCTAATTTAAATCTTCCAATACTACCACTATCTTTAATTATATCTGGTAATTGGGTTAAGATTTTAAAATCTTGTTGGTCAAAACTGGTTCCATCTACTTCTACTAATATTTCACTATTTTTTTCATTATCATAGGGTTTTAATCTATCAAATAAATCAAATGCGGTATTAGGTTGTTCACTATTAATATAATTTTTGATTAAAGTAGGAACATTACCTTCATCAACATAAAGTGTATCAGCCCATGGTTCTAATATTTTAACTAAAGTTTCATTACCGTTTTTTAATATAATTCCAATATTATATTTAGGTGAAACTATAGGTTTCATTAAAGAAGTATGATTAACATTTTGACCCCATTTACGAATAAATTCTAAAGTTGACTTATTCATATCAGCCTGCCATTTTTTATGTCTTTCTTCATCTCCATCAAAGCTACCTGCTCCTCTACCAGTAAGGTGATAAACTAAACTATTCCAAGGTTGTATAAATTTAAATCTAGCAAGTGACATTCTATTAAATACATCTGAGTCCTCTCTACAAGAATGCATTATAGGATCATGGCCCCCTATATCCATGAATTCTTGCTTGTACATCATCCAGGGAGCAAATATACCTTCAGTTATTTTATCTAATTCTTTATGTTCTTCTACATATTTATTAAAATCATCTTCTTTAAATTCTTCAGGCCATATTCCAAAATCTAATAATATTTTTTCTCCATTATTTGGATGTAAAGGAGGTTCGATTCTTGTAGCACACACTACAGTTTTTTCTTTTAAATGATTAAATGCTTTTAAATCAGCATCTTTACCTAACATCATATCGGCGTGAAATATCATAAAGATATCAGTGGTAGATTTTTCAATACAGTAATCATAAGCTCTTCCTATACCATATAATTCTTTCCCTAATTTAGGATTTATGTAGTAAGTTAAATTATATTCATCTTTTACTTGTTCTAACCATTCAACTGTACCATCTTCATCTGAGTCAACAAATATTATAACATCATGGTCATTCCTACAAGCGTTTTTTCTAATAGAAGGAATACAAGTTTTTAGGTAACGTAAATTTGACTTACTTGGTATACAAAATGTTATTTTATCCATAAATCTTTTTTATTTTTATACAATTGTTCGGCAACTTTAAATTGCCAAGGTTCATCAATATCAAAAGCTTCAATTTCGGGCATATTTATTAGTTCAGGTTCATATGGTAGTTTATTTGTAACCCAATTACCTTCTTTAATTAAATCTACTCTAGACCCATACATGCAATGGGCTGCTACTTTAGTTGGTTCTACAAATTTAGTATTCATAGAAGTAAATCCTTTAGGCCATTTATTCAACATTTTACCTTTTGAATTCCAAAAGTAATTTTTAGATTCATAAACACTAATAGCACCTTCTTTGTGTGAATTTTGGTATTGGTAAATAAATTGATCTATAGTGTTTATCTGTAATAATGGGTTACAAGCTGATACCATTACTATATGTTTAGTTGGTATTTCCTTAGACCATTCATATAAAATTTTTATATTTTTTTCTTCATTTGCTGATGCCTTACTACGTTTTATAATGTTAATCGGATAGTTAGTAGCAATATCTAAAAGTTCTTGTTCATGGGCACAAAAGTAAACTTTGGAATAATCTGTAGAGTTTAAACTAACAAGTTTATTTAAAAGAATATCAATTAAAGTAGTCCCTGCAAAGGATTTTATCATTTTTCTAGGGATACGTTGTGAGCCTAACCTAGCTTGTACTACTATACAAATGTCATTTATATCTTTCATTAAATTCTTTTTTTAACATTCCTAGTATGTAAGAATCCCAATATTTACCTTCATTATAATAACTTTCTCTCATTTTTCCTTCATATACAAATCCAATATGTTTATAAACGTCTAATGCATCATTATTACTATATACTTCACACCAAATTCTATTTAAATTAAGATCTTCAAAACCATATTTAATTAAAGTTCTTAGGGCATCAGAACCATACCCTCCATTTCTATAATCATTATCTCCTATGTAAATCCCAAATTCTCCAGTTCTACTTATCCAATTTATATAATATAAACCACAATGACCTATTAATTTATTTTCTTGTGTTCTTATTTCAAAATTGTATTGGTTAGAATCTCCTAATACCCTATTTTCATACCATTTTAATTGATTATCTATTCCTATAATTTTATGTTCCCTAAAATATTTTCTTAATTCAGGAATATTTCTCCATTTACGTAACTGTTCTAAGTTTTCTTTTTCAACGCGAGTTAATATTATTTTTTTTCCTTTTACCATTTTATAAATTCATCAAATTTGTAATTTTTAGTAGATTTTTTACCTAATATATTGAACCATTCTGAGGCAGGCACATTATTCTTTATATAAGGTCTTTTTGTAGTTATATTATCCGTAGTTAATAAATCTCCTATTTTTATATTTGACTTTGCTACTATTGATCTTCTAGCTTTAGTAAAATCTAACTCAGATTTACTATATTTATCTTTATTACTACCTACCATAATTTCTGCAATTTTTATATTATCTACCATACTTTTTAATTCATCTGGTTCTAATGCAAATGCATGATCAGGACCAGGGGAATTTTTGTATAACGTAAAATGTTTTTCAATTGTAGTTGCTCCAATAGCAACAGCTAAAGCCGGGGTTAAAATTGAAGTTGTGTGGTCTGATAATCCTACAGCCTTAACATTTTTAAATCCTTGTAAAGCTTTTATATTATTTAAATTTATATCCTCTATAGGGGTTGGGTAAGCATTATTACAGTGTAAAAGAGTTAAATCATTACCGTAATTTTCTACTATATCTAAAATATACCCCATTTTGTTAAATTCAAACCCTATACCAATAGATATAATTAAAGGCAAACCAGTTGAAGCTACCATATCCACAAATCTCCAATCTGTAGATTCAAATCCTGATATTTTTAGTCTTTTGACTCCTAAATTTACTAATTCATCTACTGCCTGCTCATCAAAAGGTGTAGACATAAACTCAATATTTATTTCATCACAATATTGTTTTAAGTCTTTTTGCCATTCACGAGGTAATTCTATATCTTTTATTAATTGATTTATATTTTTATACCCCGCAAAATCTGGTGTGTTTTTGCTATATAAAGTTTCAGATGAATATGTTTGAAATTTTACAGCACTTGCTCCAGATTCTTTAGCTACGTCTATTAATTTCAAGGCTTGATTAAAATTCTTATTGTGATTAGCCCCTGCTTCTGCTATTACAAATGTGTCCATAAAGGTAAATTAATTATTTTATTATATAATAGTTCTGTATTAGGTAGTTTATTGTTATTATTAAAATACTTTGTTTTATGTAATAATGGATAATGTCGTGCTAATTGGTTTTTTTTATTAAATTTATTAGCATTAAAATCTAATCTTGTAGCAAAATAATAAGATGAATTATTATCATGAAATAAAACATTATCTAATTTAGAATAATTATTTTTCCTAATTTCTAAATCTTTTTTGTATTTTTTTAAACTAATTAAAGCAATAGTAGCATTTAAATTATTCATATAAAATTTAAATCCTTCTTGAATAATATCATAGGATTCATTATTATTTTTTCTTCCAAAATTTCTATAAGATTTAAAATATTCGGATGCCTCCAGATTATTTGTTGAGATCATTCCCCCATCACTTGAACATATAGGTTTGTAAGGATGAAAAGAAAAAAAGATAAAATTATTTTTTATAGTAGGTGTTACACAATGGGCCGAGTCTACTATTACTATTTCATTGTAACCTCCTTTAATATCATCAAAACCCGGTATATTACTAACACCTCCATATAAAATGGGCATTAATACAGGTTTTACGTTATTATCACTATATCTTTCGCATCTAATTTTTCTTTTATTGTAATAATCATCTATATCAAACAATAAATTATCATTTACATCAACCCATATAATATTATGTCCAAAATGTTTAGCAGCCCATGCTGGGGAAGTAAAACCTAATGAGGGAGTATAGACATCACATTCCCCATACTTATCCTTTAAATAAGAAAATAATATAAAAGCAGAAGCACTTGCTGAATTAGTGGCTACGTTGTATTGTTTATTAGAAAAGGGTGTAAATTGTTTTTCAAATTCTAATACATTAGGGCCAAAACCTAATTGACCGTTTTGAATTATAGGATTTAATAAATCTAATTCTTTTTTAGTAAATTTTGATTCAAATACTTTCATATATTAACACATTAAACCCTTATTAATTAATTCTATTAATTCATCTATATTTTCTTTAACCCATAATTTAGAGTTAAAATGGGGACCTTTATATTTATCCCAATTTTGATATGACTTATTAGTATATTGGGGTCTGATTTGTAAAAGATTTATATTAGGTACTTGGTATGTAAAAGGTAGTTCTGTTTCTGCTAACATATCTTCATGCAATTTTTCTCCTGGTCTTAATCCTATAACTTTAGTAGTTGCTTTTTTATTTGTAATATATTCTAGAGCTTTAATACAAATAGGTAAAGTATAAGAATTAATTTGAGGAACAAATACTTCTCCCCCTGTAGCATTTTCTAATGTCCCTAATACTGTATCTACTGCATCATCTAAAGTAAACAAAAAACGAGTCATTTCTTCAGATGTTACTCTTATAGTTTTATTTTGTTTAATCCAATCTATAAATAGTGGAACAAATGAACCCCGTGATGCAATTACATTTCCATATCTTACAGATGAAAAGATTGTACTAGTAGAATAATAATCATAATTTGTAAAAATTCTCTCAGCAATAAATTTACTAGACCCATAAACATTTACAGGTTGACATGCCTTATCTGTAGAAACAAGAATACATTTTTTAACATTATTTTTTAATGAAGCTTTTGCTACATTTTCAGACCCATCAATATTAGTTTTAACACATTCATCAGGGTGAAACTCCATATCATCAATTCTTTTTAGAGCAGCAGTATGAATTACATAGTCAGGGGAATGACGTTGTAATGTTACATCTAATTTATTATAATCTCTAATATCTCCTATTACCCTAATAATATCAGGGTTATTACCAAATAATAAAGCTTGTTTACCCTCATCTCGACTATAAACAATAATTTTATTATTAATTTTTAATTTTTTAATAAGAGCCTTACCTAAAGATCCTGTTCCCCCCGTAATTAATATAGTTTTATTTTTCATAATTTAATATATAATCGATTATACGCTCTGATGCCTGTTTATCATTAAATTCATCATACAGTTTTAATATATCTTCCCTGTAAGATACTAAATCTTCTAGGCTTTTCCAAACTTTTTGATTATTTTCTAATTTAGGTAATATTTTTTCTTTTAAAGTTAAATTTTTAAATTCTTCTATATTAATGTTAAATGACCTTAACCATAAATCTAATAATTCTTCATGACCCCCAGAATTATTTAATATATCAAAATTAGATTCTAAATTTTTATGTGAACCTATTTCTTTTGAGTATTCATAAATTTCTTTTTTTAAATAAAAAGAAGAATACATTACTGAACTAAAACATCCCACATGAATATCACATAAATTATACATTCCCCAAATGTGTGTTTCTTCTAAAATGGGTGTTACTCCTTCCATAAAAAACTTGGGGAAATAATCTTTATGAAATAAAGGATCAAAAGGTTCCCCGGGATATGGTTTAATAAAGTATTGATATTCAGGATGATTGAATTTAAATTCTTTAAATTTTTTAAATAATTTATGTCTGTATTTATTTTGAAGAGTAAAAAATAGGACTTGTTTTTTATTAGGATCAATTTTATAATAATCTTTTAAATGTTGAAGATCTTGCTTTTTAACATCTAAATTAACATCATGTTTTGGGTTACCTACTACTACCGTATTTCCCTTAAAACCTAATATTTTACGTTGAGATTTAATAAAGTTGCTATGGTCAAAAAATACATCTATTTCATTTATAAAACGATTTTTAGATTCGGATTCTAAAAAACCTGTAATACTATTAATCATAGCTGAGTTAGGTTCAACTAAACCTATTTTAGAACTAAATTTATGTTTAAATTCTTTAATTATAGACGTTTCAGGGTCCCACCTTTCTCTACTTACAATTAACCAATCTGGTTTAAAAGGTAAATTAATTCCTAAAGTTTCTGAAAAAGTAGAATTTGTTTCGTTACAATTAGTTAGTATTTGAAATCTATTTTTATGATGAATAGGATACTTTAATTTTGTATCTTGGCATATCATAGCAAATATATTTAAATTATTATTTGATGCTACTGTTATGACATTATTCAAATAACTTAAATGTTTTGCGTCTGCAGCAAATATTACTATGTTTATTTTAGGTTGTTTCATTTAAAATTTCCACTATTCTTTTCATCAATTTTATAATCATAACCAAAATTAGAACGGGGTAAATCTTTACCTTGTTTATAATAATTTACAATAACATGTCTATCTCCATTAGAAGAAATATTAGTACCACAATGAACCCCCCAAGTATCAAACAAAATTACATCACCTTTATTTCCAGTTACTTTTACCCAATTATTAATTCTTTCTTGACCTAATTCTTTTAATGAAAAATTAGTAGGATGAGTAGATTTATTTTCAGGTTTGTTAAGGTATTTAGGCCCAGGATTTCCCTTTTGTTTTGATTCTCTTAAAGTTTTATCTTTATGAGTTTCTAGAATATAAGAAGTAGGACCATCATCTAATGTAACATTATCTAAATATAGAAATGCTTTGAAAGTGTTTGTTTCAAAAGAATCAAGATGGGGTCCCCTAGTTAAATCATTAGGAATATTATTTCTATCATATATTTGAACATGGACTGAGTAAGGAGATTCTTCTTTACTCATATAGGATTCACATATAGATTGGATAAATTTATCATTTTTAAAATCTGCCATTTCGTTGCTAAAACAATCAGCATGATATACTCTTTTATCTTGTCCTCTACCTTTAGGAGGAACATTCTTACCATTAAATCTTCTATAAGACCCATCTTCAAAATCTACATCTTCTTTAACCTCAACTCTTTTAATACATTTTTCCTTTGCAACATCACAAATTTTATCTGCTACATAATTGGGTAATATACACATTCCATACTTTTGTAATATACTTAATATATCTTTTTTATTATAGTTAATACAAGTAATTTTTTTTAAAAGTTGATTATTATTATCTATATTCATATGTTTACCCATTTTTTTAATTGTTCGTAAATGCTATTAGAGTGAAAGTCTCCATTTTTATCTATACCATTACTACTCCATACATCATTCCACAAATGGATAGAATAAGTATCAGGGGTGATTTGAAATGTAGGATTAGGGTTAAAAAATTCATTAGCTTCCCACCAATTAACTGGCATAAAAATTTTATAATCTTTAATATATTTTTGAAGGTTGTATTTTTTGATAGCATTTCTAACTAAAGAAGGACCTATATCTCCCCATCTAATATTATTTTTATCTTCAAATGAATCACAATATTCTACACAATATTTTACAGCATCACAATCTTTAGGAAATTTTTGTATCCCTGAAGTTGCTTCTTGTTCTCCTCTATGTGTATTTTCTGATGCAAATACATAAGGGTCTTTAAAATCAAATGGACGTATACAAACTATATCAGTATCAACCCAATACCCTCCGGTTTCTTGCATCATTTTAAATCTAAAATAATCTGAAAATGCCCCCAAAGATCCAGGTCTACCATTACTACCTGGAGCGTAAAAAATATCTTTTTCTGGTACTATTTTATTAGCATCTTCAAGGATTACTCCTTCTGGTATGTTTTTTATATCGTTATAAACATGCAAATGGTATGGATGACCATTTAATATAAAAGATTTAATTGAAAGAATTTCTAAATTAGATAATTTATCCCCAACCCATAAACTTCCTATTTTTTCTAAATTATTTTTCATTTATAGTGTATTATAATATTCGTTTTGTTTCTCTTGTCTTTGAATTTCTTTAGGGTGATATAATGCTAATTCTTTCATAGGAGGTAATGAAGCATAAGTATTAAACCCCTCTAATTTTTCATGTACTTTATTTATCCATTTAATTTCTGGTTTGTTTTTCCAAATCCTCCATTGATAATCAGGCCAATTAACCCAACCCTTATCATCTACTCTCCAACCCCATTTTTTAATATGTTCATTAGTTAAACCTTCTACCGTATTAACTCTAGGTACTAAATAAACTTCATTATCAGGATTACCTTCTATTATTTTAGGTAATGAAATTACTAACTGTTTATCTGGTATTTCGTCAGCGTCTATTTGAAATATATAATCTCCACTACATAGTGAGGTAAGTTGGTTTTTCCAATCAGCAAAATGATGTTTAAAAGATTTAGCATAGGCCTTAATTAAGTCCTGAGTTTGTAATCCAACTAAATAATCCCAAACTTCTGCTGTACCTGATTGTTTATCAAATAATACTATAACTTCATCTTCTTCTCTTATATTTAACATAAGAGTAGATATTAGTTTTTGAATCTCTTCGTATTCATTACATACTGTTATTGCATAACTTATTTTCATAAACTTTTTATATGATCCTCTAATTTATCAAAAGGCTTCCAACCTAAAATGTTAGTAGCATCTTTACTTTCACAGAGCGTAGCTCTATAATTGCCCGGTTGGTCTTTAAGGTAAGATATTTTACAATTAAATTTATTTTGAAACATTTTTGCTAGTTCAATAATAGAATAATTTATACCCGTTCCTAATTCCCAAGCATCTTCATGTTCTATTCCCATGGTTCCCACTTTATATAAACCATCTACAATATCATTTACATGAGTAAAATCTCTTCTTTGTTTACCATCACCAACTATTTCAATATCTGCTCCCCTATTAATTTTAGACCTCCAAATACCAATTACATTACCATTTACTTCATCTAATGCTTCTCCAGGGCCATATACATTATAAAATCTACAAATTTCAATTTCTAAATTAAATGATTCTTTATATAATTTACAAACACCTTCACCTAAATATTTGTACATAGCATATGGTGAAGTAGCTGGGTTATGGTGTTTTGATGATGATCCTGCATATACTATTTTAGCTCCTATATTATGCGCAAATTTACATACAGCTTCTGTTCCTGTTACGTTTACTCTATAAGTTTCAGATGGGTTATCAAATGATGGTTGTACTCTTGATTGAGCCGCTAAATGAAATATAATATCATAATCTTTATGAATTGTATCTATTTCTGTAATATCACCTCTAAAATATTTACATCCTTTTACTTCAGTATTACCTGTAGAATAATTATCTAAAGAATGGACTTCATGTTCTTCATTTAATAACCTTTTTACTAAATTAGACCCTATAAATCCTGCACCTCCTGTTACTAGTACTTTCATATTATTCTGGTAAGACTCCAATATACGAAAGAGCATCTATATAGTCACGTTCTTTAAATGACTTCATTGTTGACATATCCATCTTATGTGTTTGGCCCTCTACTTTAGCTTTATCATCTTTACCTAAGGGTATAGCTTTTACAGCAGACCAAGCCCATTCTTTAGCATTATTTCCTCCAGCAAATATCATTCCTTTATCTTGTATATTAATTGTATTTGGGATCCAAATTAATTCTGTTTTTGGATCTTTCCAAGCTATATCTTTGTATATTTCAGGTAAAGTACTAATTTGTTCATTATAAAATTCTGAGTCTTTTTTCATTAATGTGTTAGTCCAAAACCCACATGATAAACTAAGAAAATTAGTTATATCTTTATTTATTTCTGTTTTATAACAAAGATCCCCTCCTGATTTAGGACAATCTATTATTGTATCTAGGTTCATTATTTTATCTTTTTAAGTTTGGGTAGATCTAATTTTATCTGTGTTGGTAATTTAGGAACATTTTTATCTAGAATATTTCCTACTAATTCTTTCATTTTATCCCAACTAAAATTAGTTTTAACATGATGTCTTTGCTTTTTAGATCTTTTTAAATATTGTTTATAACTTTTATAAACTTGTTTTAAAGCACTAATGCCCTGTTTTTGGTTTACTTGAAACCATTGTGATTCCTTAATTAACCAATTATTAGCAGCAGAAGAATGTACATTTTCTAAGTTTCCAGATAGTAATACATTATATTCAGGGTGTAAAAAATCAATATGACCACTCCAACCTGATGCAATGATAGGTTTTCCTGTTAATCCAAATTCTAATAAAGGACGACCAAATCCTTCTCCTTTAGTAAAACTAACCATTGCTTTTACTTTAGAATGGTTATACAATTCATTTATTTCAGAATCATCAAATTCTCCATTTAATAAATAAATATTAGGTAATCTAGCATCTCCATAACTATCTTTTATATTTTTAATTTTATCTAAAATAGAATCTCTACTTAAATAAGAAGCAACTCCTGTTGACGCTTTTAATATTAAAGCAGGTTTTTTACCTACTTTATGTCTAAAGGCATCATAAAAAGACTTAACTAATACACCTACATTTTTTCTATCGTGACCAAATTCACCCTGCATCCAATGACCAACAAATAGATAACAAAATTCTTCTTTAATATCTTTTAAATTAATAGTTTTAATTTCGGATTGTTTTATAGGTTGATACTTTGTTACATCTACCCCTTCAAATACAACTTCGATAGGTTTATTTAATTTTACCTGTTGTACTACTTGGTTTGTTCTTTTGTCTTTTTTATCATAAGCCATTTTTTCAAATGTATCTTTAGCAAACTTAGAAGAAACCCAATTTATATCCATTCTATTTAATCCTTCAATCCATTCTGGTTTGCAAGCGGTAGATTCAATTCCAGCTGTTATACCAATATTATACTTTCCTATAGGTTGGAATTCATTTGGGATAGTAATTTGAGACCAAATTTCAGGTTGAAATTGTTGCCAATCTTGAGGGACAGTATATTTTAGTAAAAATTCCCACTCAGGATGATCTTTACAAAATCCCCATGAAGTTTCCCCCCATCTTTGAGGTAAAAGTTGAACTTCATATTTATCTAGTTCTATTATAGCTTTAACTATATCACGACTACGTGCCCCATAACCTGAATAGGTATCAAAAGGGCAACTTATTACAAAACGTGGTTTATTCATTAATATACAATTTTATGATTTAAAAATTTACCTTTATAATTATTAACATTAATTATTTCATATTTTTCTCTTGGTTCCCAAGTATTAAATAATGTATCTAAAGCTTCAATAACTCTTTCTGCCTGGTGTTTAGAATTAAAACCTGCTTCCTTACTTAATGCCCATTCTCTTCCTTTTAATCCTTTTAGTTTTAATTCTTTTCTTCCTAAGTTATAACATTCTTTTATTCTTTCCATAGCATCTTCCCATCTACATCTATCATCAAAAATATAGGGGGTTGGAGGAGAACCTTGAATTGATCTTGATGTTGGATAAACTGGGAATGCCCATTCACCATGTTCTTTATAAGTACCCCTATGGTTAGAAGGTACATTAGCACTTGGCGTAAACCATTTTCCATTTTCATCTACAAATCTCATTTGATCTTGCATCCCACCCGTAACATTAGCTATAATTGGTGTACCAGCTAACATTGCTTCAGTATTTGCTAACCCCCAACCTTCATTAGAAGTAAGTAAAATATGAGCATCTGCCATATTGTATAACCAATTTAATTGCTGTTCTGATAGTTTTTGGTCTATAAAAATTATATTATTTTTATAATTTTCATCAAAAAGATATTCTTTTACTTTAGGTAAATCAGTACCAGCATCTGTTACTTTTTCTGTTTTCAAAACCATATAACATTCCTTAGCTTCTTCTTTAGATAGAGAATCTAAAAATCCTCTAAAAGCCATCATTGCATCTGGGATTTGTTTACGTCTAATATTTCTTGAATTAAAAAATAAAGTAAATTTAGGATTTTTACCCCTAAATAAAGATGATTTAAAATTAATATAATCTAAATCATTATCCTTAATTGGAAAGAAATTAGTAACATCTTTTCCATGAGGAATATACCTAAATATTCTATTACCCTCATGACCTTTTAACACTAATTTATTAATATTAACTGTTTGTTTAGATATACCCATTAATAAGTCACATGCTTCATAATAAGGTCTATTATACATTGGGGCTGGGTAATCATCCCAAATATTTAAATAAGAAATTGGAATATTTTTTCTAATTTCTTGTTCCATATTCCAAATATTCATAAAATACCTTGGATCGGTAAATAAAAATAAAGCATCGGGTTTTTCCATCTTTATTATTTCTCTTATCATTTGAGTACTACCATAACCATCAGCAGGGTATAAAACTACAGATGAATCCTTTAATCCAGATAGATTATTAGTACTTTCTGATAAATCTAATTTTTTATTTTTTTCAGGATGATTAATTGATCCAGCTATTTGTACCCAATTAAAATGTTGAGCTGTATGTACCACAATTTCTTTAGCTACAGTAGCAACTCCTGAATGTACTCTAATATCATCACATATTAAGAGTATTTTTTTCCTTTTATCTTTAGGGATATACTTAAAGTCTTTATTCATCATTTTTTATATCGAGATTAATTTGATTAGTAATTTGTTTACGAAAATCCTCATCTGTAAGATATAAAAACAAGCTACGGTCTGCAAGTTTTTGAAAAGAAAATTTACGTTTTACACATTCAATCTTAAAATTCTCGAATAAATCGCTTTTGACTTTGACACTCGTTAGTGTCATTGGTTTTTTATTTGTCATAGTCTTTATTATTTAAAACATTTATTATACATATATAAGTATTATTCAAAATGCGCTCCAGCCCCACATAATTCTTTATCTTCCCCATAAGGACAAAATGTACAATTCCATTTAGATGGTGATTTTGGATAATCTATTTCTTTAATTTTTCCACTTGAACTAAAACATTCTGCTACAAAATCTTTTACAGCATTACTAGCTCTATTTATTTTTATTTTACCACTTGGTGGTACAAATTGTTGTACTCTATATGCTTGATGTGGAGACATTATTTTTTCATCATCCCAATCTAACACTTTTCTCTTTACAATTAAAAATTCAATTTCAATTTTATCTAAAGGTATTCCATATTGTTCAGAGAAAAATTTTTTATATAATATTAATTGAAAATGTTTATCTTCATTCTTTTTATCATATGAATTCCAACCTTTAGTACTTGTTTTAATATCGATTATCTTGAATGTATCTGTTGTTTCACAATATGTTACAACATCTAAATACCCCATGTATAATACGTTATTTAACATTTTATTTGGTGCAATTATAATAGGTATTTCACAACCAACTAAGTATGTACCTTTTTTACTAAAATATCTACTACGTTTTTTCTTAAACCAATCTAAAATAGCTACTCCATCCTCAAAAAATTCTCTCATTTCTTCAGCTGAAGAGAAGTGTTCACTATTATTAGATTTATATTGGGATTGATATTCAGATATAAATTTATCTTGAAAATATTCTTCCATATCTATTTCCCTATCGGCTGCTGCTGCTGATTTTTCATACATAACATCTAAATAATGCTGCATTACTTCGTGTATAGCCGTTCCAAATACCGTATGGATTGAAGAATTGAATCTTTTTATTTTATCCTTGTATTGTAGTTTCCATCTATAGGCACAACTTCTAAAGATAGACATTTGAGAATATGATATATTCTTTTGATAAGCAAAATTAATTGGTTTAGGTGGATTATTTCTAATCTCCTTTACAATTTTTGGAATTTTTTTGGCCAAACTATTTTTTCCATTTATCTCGACCTACTAAAAGACCGATTATTCCATAATTGGCAATATCTATAAATGTATCTTGCATACCTTCACCTTCAACAAATGATCTACCATTTACTAATAGATTTTTTAAACGTGATATTTTATCAGTTAACCTAATACACAACCCAGTTAGTGAGAATTGTTTATCATCGCTATTATTAACGATATCTCCGCCCAAAGCAATATTATTTAACCCATAATCCATATGTTTACGAGCAAACATTTCATACATTTCTTTTTGTATTTTTTTAAATTCCTTAGATAATTCAGGATACTCTTTTTCAAATACTTGTATGCCTAATTTTGTTGATACTCCTCTTTTAGCATCCATAATTTCTCTATCACTCATCATTTCGTGGTATTTAGTTATTGTATCACCCATTTACTTGTACTGGTCTATTAATGTT
>Ga0181409_1000465_pt1 | contig 16133 bp, 19 predicted proteins | sample 32SPOviralmetaG_FD_130138 | JGI IMG/M metagenome (GOLD analysis project Ga0181409, IMG submission 130138) | Marine viral communities from the oligotrophic San Pedro Time Series (SPOT) site, San Pedro Channel, CA, USA - 32 SPOT_SRF_2012-05-30 | ecosystem: Environmental > Aquatic > Marine > Strait... | reverse complement strand
TTAAATGTGTTAAATCAGTACCACTTGTACCAGGTATATTTGCTACTGCAAAGAATTCACCTAATTTACCATCCAATTCTTGAGATGACCTGTTTCTCATCAACCTTAATTGTTGGTTTGTTTGTAATGAGTTATCATAATCATTTACAGGTGTGAATGCATTTGTACCATCTACTCTAACACCGATTTGGTTTCCTGTTTTATTAAACCAACAAGCAACGATGTGATATTGATTTCTTGTTAAACTTTTATCATCCCATAATTCTACATTACCAATTGTAGAACTAATTCTGTTAGAAAATAAACCATCCAAATCTAATTCACCTGGCCAAGAGTTTGATGAGTTACCACTACTCAATGCATAATCTCTTTTTGGTGATTGATTTGTTTCATAACTCCAAAGTGTATCTTGAGTACTATTTGTTCCTTCGAATCTAAACACACCGATTGCCCAATGGTTACCATTTGATACTTGTGCTTCATTTGTACTACTTTGTAGATAATCTCCATTACCATCAAAATCGAATACATTCAATCCATTCTGAGTTGATGAGTTAGTTACTACATTACTACCAATTGTTATTGTATAAGTTCCTGATTTATCAGTTACCGAAGTTAGACCTGTTCCACTTCTTGTGTAAGTTGAAGAATCTGATGCATCAATCCAAGCAACTGTTGTAATATCAGTACTTGGTGACCAAGGAGTTGAAGCACTACCTGTTGGCCAGATGTGTTCGTTATTATAATAAACACCATCCACCGAAACATTATTAAAATTAATGCCTTGTGCAGTATTAATTCTTCTATCCATTATTATCCTTGTATGATATATAAAGTACCACTAACTGGTGTAATTGCTTGATAAGAAGCAGTTGTCATCACTTGTATCGTATCTACTGTTGATGAACTCACATATCCTAAACTTGCTACTTGAGTTGAACCACTAATAGTACCACTTGGTAATTGTGCTGCAACTGAACCACTTAAGATTCCATCACCATTTGTATTTAGATATTTTGTATCGAAGTTTGTTGTCGTTGCAACCGAATCAACTATCCATGTTGTTCCATTATATCTATAAACCGTCCCATTACTTGCAGTATGAGTATCTCCATTTGATGCTCCATTTGGAAAGTTAAAAGCCATAAGTATTCTCCTTTACTATATAAATATTAATTCGTACAAGTTACCTCGTATTCTGTCCAAGGTTTGGTTGGTTTTTGATTTGGAAATACAAATTTTCTACAAGTACCATCTTGTTCAAAATAAATCGTTTTTATCATTGTAGTTGGAATATGTCCACCTGTCGGTAAAACTTCATGTCCTTCTTCAAAGATATTTTCTATTGTTATTGTTAGATTTTGGATATCATCCCAAACTCTCTCTTCTTGTTCTAATAATCTCCACGCACCCCTATTTAAGTTCTGTTCTTGTAATGTACAGTTCAAATAAGAAAATGTAGTAAAAAGATTATTATAAGAATCGGAGTATGTTGCTGCTGGAGCAAGGTGACCTTTATCCCAAACGTTAGCATAGTAATCATGTTTATCTGAAGTGTGTACTCCATTTTCTTTGTGAAAATCCATGTTACCTCTGTCTACGTTTTTTTCTCTGTTAGTTGATGTGTAGATTAGTTTGACTGGTTGTTCCAATACTTCACTATACCACACTTTAAATACGTCGTTCTCAATTATGACTTCGTTTCTTAGTTCTTGAGATACGATTTCTTCAGTACTACATCCTACTAAGAAGAATGTAATGAAGAATATTTTTAATAATTTCATAATGTTAATTAAAAGTTTAGTTCAATATATAAATATTAAACTTTGGAATAATCACTTCCCCAATCGGCTTTGACAGGAAATCCATAACTTTCGAGAACGGACTTAACTTTTTTAATAGTTTCAACCTCAGAATCATCAAACTCAAATAAGAATGAATCATAAGTATAAAGTATAGGTAATGGTAACCCTTTTTTTTGCAACTTAGCCATTACCTCAATGTTAAACTCAGTTTCAGTCGCTTGAAGGATATAATTAAAAAACTTTTGTGCATTGGGTTTTTCAATCCAACCTAAAGGGATTTTTCTTCCCTTTGGAGTTTGTAGATACCCATTCCTCACTGCTTCGTTTTGCATCTTGGAAATAAACTTATCTACTTTATCAAAGAATGGTATTTTTCTATCTTCATCGGATACTCCCCCATATAAGATTCTAAACGTTCTTCCTTTTGATTCCCCATAATCACAACCATATTGGTCTGCCAACCATTGGTGAACCGAACCACTTGGAAGTTTGTATTTAATTAACTTACCGATAATCCTAACATGATATGCATCATAATCAAATTGTAAGAACAACTTTCCTTTTCTTGGAACGAATACTTCCCTACTCCCATCGGATTTGTTTAATGCACCATAATTGATACCTAAATGTCTATTGGATGGTCTTGAAGTTATTGTATATGGATTGTACTCGGTGAACGTATTCTCTAAAAGTAATGACTTTTGGTGAGTAGACCATCTATCTAAAAATTTTTCCCTATCGACTTGGATGCCCTTTCTCTCGATATCTGAAAGAATAGGAATCATCGTTTCATCCACCCAATCGTTAGTATAGGATAGTTCCCATTCACCTACAATACCTCGTAGTACCTCACTCCACTTCATTATAGGAAGAGATTTACCTAAACCATCTCTTATACCTAAACGATAGTGAAAGTTCATTAAACCCTCTAATTTGGATTGTATATCATATATCTTAAAGTTTTCAAAAAATAAAGAAGTTTGCACATCTTTTAAGTTACTTACCTTAATATCGGTTTGTAAGAAACCTTTTTTGTTCCAAATCCACTTTGTTTGATTAGAGGTTGATAAATCTATTTCTAACTTTTCACAATCATTATGATTAAATGGTAGTATAAAATCTAAGTTTAAGAATTGGACATACAAAAATGACAACCTATTATTCATAGGATGTCTTTCCAAATCTTCCCAAATCGGAATAATCTTAGATTCTTCGTTATTCCAATATTCGAGAAATTGGTCTTTCTCTTTATTAGTTTCTACTATAATCATATGTTAATCCATCCATTTTCCATGGGTTCGTAGATGCCAAAATCTATGTTTTAGTACTTCTAATACTAATTGAAAGAAAGTATCTGTTTCATAGATACCCGCTCTTGTTATAAGTTTAAACTTTGGTTTCATCTTACTCCTGCATTATGTTCTAATAGGATAAGTTCTGCAGTTTCTTCATCTACATAACCACTTCCATCGATATCGATTAAGTGTCCTACATAATACTTTCCATCTTGTTGTTTTAAATCTATTTTCTTCATAATGGTACTAATATACAAAATTATTTTGAATTAAACAAACATATCTTCATATTTTTTTATTAAATGTTGATATGTTTTCATTTCGTTTGATAAATAACTGTTTATTGAACTAGAAATTTCGGAATTATTTTGGATTTCATCTACAAGTAAGTCTTTTAGCCAAGTATTTGATGTATTGCGTATATCATTATCACTTTCTATATGCTTTTCAAAAACTATTCTTGCATCAGTAGTTTCAATATTAACAAGTTTTATATTCTTAGATGATTTCATATAATCCAATATTAATAGATAATCAATTAAGTAATTATCAGTATGAGATGATACCCAATGAGTTGTTTTAGCAAACCAAGGTAACCATTGTTGTATAATTTTTTTGATAAATAATTTTTCTCTTTTTGAACTTGGTTTAGATTTACCTTCCATAAGTTCAGTTTCGTTAGTATATTTTTTTAAAAAATTTAGTCCAGAATCTGTTTCTATTGTTTCTTTTGCAAAATTAGTATATTGATAAAGTGTATTATTATCATTACAGCTTTCACCTAACATAAATCTAGCATGATTACTAAGACTTACATATAATTCTTGATATAGACCTGATATAAATCTTTTTTCTGGGTCTCTAATAAAAAGATATAATGAAAGATGTTTATCACCTGTTGTATTAATATGATTTGTAAGTTCTTTGATAGAGTTTTTTAAATACTTAGTAATATGGGAGTCTAAATTTCCATGTTCTGATTTTCTACCATCACTAGAATTGTTGAAAATTATAAGTTCACCTATATCATTTATTTCGACATCAAGTGTTTTACCTGCTGAAAACCAATGAGATTTAACCCATTTTGATGCATCAAAATCATCATGGGGAGTTACAGAAAACACCTTGTCTAAAAGACGAGATGCAATTTTAGGTTTTGTAATTGCTAGAACTGTTTTATTTCTGTAAAAATTAATCATTTAAAAAGGTAAAGATTTATCTTTTACTTTAGGGATTGGTTTACTATGGTCATCTAATTTTCGGTAATGTAAAGATGCGAATGGTTGATATCCCAATTCTTTTACATTCGGTCTGGCGTTAGGGTATAGTTCATCTATCTTATCTACCATTTTGTGTGCGTTTTTACGAGCCATGTAATCATCCTCACCATACACATACATATCAACTGTTACTACATATCGATTTCTTGTCTCTTTCATAATTTATATACTTAAATGGTTTAACTTTTCTTTTAATCGTTTCATGTGTTTACAAGGTGAATAAGAACGAAATTCTCTTGCCTTACAATTACAATCATCAATTCGGTAATCGGTTACTCTTACTTGATAGTAAGATAACTTACCTGTCTTTTTGTTACGAGAACCCATTTCTCGATAGTACCAACTATTTGTCATAACCAATGAATTTTAAATCAATATCATTAACTAATCCTTGTGATACTGCATATGGAAACTCTTCGTTCAACCAATAGTTTTGAACATTATCCACTTCATTCAAACAATCTTCAAATAATTCTTCAATGCTATATCCATCACCATATTTGATACCACCACAAAGAACTATTAGTTCGTTAAGTTTATCGTAATTATTTTGGTTTTTCTTAATCTGATTAATAATTTCTGATTTCATCACCTCAGAAACCATATCATTGTGGTCATACATTTCTTTTGACCAGGGTTTAGTAATTTTTATTCCGTAATTCATACTTTTATTTTTTATGGTTTAACTTATTTACATAGTAAATATACGAAAAATAAATGAGAAAACCTAATAAAAAGTGAATTATTTTAATATTTTTTTAAAAAATTGAATGTAAGGTAAAGTATCATCTTTAATGCTATGATAAAATACTTCGTAGTTATGTTCAAATGATTCAATAGATGATTTTATCCATTTTTCAAGGTTATCACCCTCCATTAAGTTATTAATAAAATCTAATAAGCCATTCTGATATGATGGAAATGGTAATTTATATCCAAATTCAGTTAATAATCTATGAGAGTTTTCATTTAAGATTAAAATATAAGGTTGTGTGTATAAAAAACACTTCAGAGTTTTTTCTGTAAGAAATTGTTGATTAACTTGTGAATCTCTATATGTACCATCTAACTCTGGTTCTATTAACTCAAAACTTTCAAATACTACTTTTACCTTAACATCTAAACTTTCAAGTAAACTTGTTAACATATATTGTCCATAATCTGCTACTCTATCACTATGTGTTTGTTTAACATACTGTCTTAGCAGTTTATGCCGGTCTGTAAGAGAACTAAATGTACTTGGATACCAAATACTTCTATTTTTCCAATCTATCTTATCTATGAACTCTTTTCTCCATGGTTTTCCATCTGCTACTTCAGAATCTTTACCAAGGTAACACATAAAATCATATTTGGTATCTACTTTCTGATAATCGAATTTAGGTAAAGGTGGGTGATAAAATAGAAAATCATTAACATCAATGAAATAATAAAATAAAGGTAAATATACTTGATTATTTAAAATTCTTTCGTGTGATTTAATTATAGGATATCTTTGAGTAATTAAATAATTTTTATCATTACTCTCTACCCAATCATAAATTTCAGCTGCATCGAATTTAAAACTATATTCACCAATATCATCTAAAATTACAAATATAGTATTTTTATTTAAAAACCTTCTAACATCTTTCATGTTATCTTTTCCAAAGGTTGTGTTTATTTCGGTCCACCCAACAAATATATCTACTTCATCTCGTATAGTATGATATTTTAATTTTAAAAAATCATCGGTAAGAAAAAGTAATTTTAATTCATTTGATTTAAAATATGTTAGACCATTATCATCATCCTCAATAACTTCATAATTGTAAAGATTACTTGTTGTTGAGACAAACGACAGTAATGTGAATTCGTGTGTGAAACAAATTGTTTTCATTAACTAGATTTTTGCAGAACCTACATCAATTGGTTCTCTCTTCATATGATTACCAGATGCAAAGTTTGCACCTTCTTTAATGTAACCAGTTAAAAAGGCTCTTCTGAATCGTGTTGAGTTGTTTGTTTCAGAACCATGTATTACATTTGAATGTAGTAATGCTACTTGTCCTTTTTTAAGAGTTCCATATACTTTGGTAAAATTATGACCAGCTGGTATTACACATGGCTTTCCTCTTTCATTTCTCCATTTCTTAGGATTTGATTTTGCTCTTTCTTCATCCACCTCCATTGGTAATCTCCAAAGTTTATGTGAACCTTCTAAATACCATACTGACCCATTACTTACATCATGATTATCTAATGCAATAGAACAATTTATAATTTCATTAGAATTACATTGTGTATAAAATATATTTTGATGTTGGTCTCTTCCTAATTGACCTGGTGGTTTAAAGTATGTCCATGTTTGTACACCGAATACCTTAGATTCCATTAAAAATTCTACTGCTTCAATGATTTTTGGATGTTTTGCTAATTCAAAAAGTTTTTCTGATTGCTTATGTGGATGCATGAACGGGTCGTAATCACTCCATTCACCTTCTGTATCATTTTCTTGTCTCTCAATTCTAATTCTTTCTAGTTCTTGTAAGTAGACATCTACCTCTTCTTCAGTAAGTAAATTTAAAACAGTAACACCAGTATATCGCCAATCGAAAAGTAGTTGTTGTTTTTCTTCGTTTGATAAATAACTCATATAACCTAATTTAGTTTGTATATGTATATATATGGATTTTACTAATTTTTGTAAAATTGTCTGAGGTTTCCTAAATACATTTTTAGGTTTGGGATTTTATCTCTATGAAGTTGAATACTAATTCTATTTGATTCTAATACACCTTTATCTTTTTCATTAGATTCACCATCATAAATTGGTCTAAGTGGACCAGATATTCTCCATTTTATAACAACACCACCATAAAAAGTATTTGTAATTAATTTAGCATAATCTTGTGAATTAACTTCATAAATAGGTGCACCTTTATCATTTTGTTTTTGGATAACGTATCTTGTTATAAAACCAGTTTTATAATCACCTTTACTTGGAGATGGAAGATATGCACTAACTTTTTTCTCTCGTATTCTAAAAGAGGGATTTCTTATCTCATCATATCGTTTTAAATTATCATCCATTATGTTTGATTTCTAATTTGAGATTCAACAGTTGTAGTCCAACCTGCATCTTGAATTGAATGTTCAACTTTTGTTACTTGAAACACTCTATCTGCGTATTTTTGTGGTAAATCTATAATTTTAAATATGTTTCCAATTAATATTCCACTAATACCTGGTATTGTAAAGTTAAATTTAATAGGTAGTAAAACAGAATTTTGTGATTGTCCTTTTGCTGGAATAGGGATATCCTTACCCTCATCTTTTAATTGTATTGTTTTTAATAATCCGCTATCATTCCATGTACCAACTACCAATAATCCTTGTAATGTATTTGCGTTTGAATCACCAAGGAAATCATACCAATTTTTTTCTGCATCGGTATTACCATTTCTATCTTGTATTTTAGGAAATACTCCTGCTTTTCCCATGAACAATTCATAATTCAATTTTCTAGCTTCTGTTTCTTCCTCTTCATCAGTTGGTGCTTCTGTTTCTGAATCATCTTCTACTGCTCCTGCCTCTTTCAATCCATTTAATACTGTTAAGACAGGGTCTTGTGCAGTTGAAAATAAACCATCCACTCGTATTTGTCTACCATCCGATACAAATGCCTCTTCTCCATCACCATCAGTTTTCTTTGGAGATAATCGTTTTGAAACAATTTGATTTTTCATTGCACCTGGAATATCAAAATCTAACCCACAATCTATAAAAGGAGAATCTAAACCACGAGATTGAAATTTTTTGATTTTATCTGTTGATGCTTTCTTTCCACAAAATGATGCATCATAAATAGCTATTGGAGTTATATCACCTTTCTTATCAGTTTTTTCACCTACTTGAAAATCCCAATAAAAGTTTACTGCAGATGAAATACCATTTAACATATCTAATACAACATCTTTAACAATAAGGCCGTTTTTATTAAGACATTCTAAAAAGAAATCAAAGTTTATAAATAAATCTGTTAATAATCCATATTGGAATGGTTCACATACATATGGTATATAATCACTATCCCAAGTATATGATTCTGTACTTGGTAAATCAGTTTCGGATAATGCTACATCATTTGGAAAATATCTTTTGTCTGAGTCCTCAACTTCTGGATGTACATCTACAATTGCATCTTCTTTACCAAGATTACTTAAATCAATAAAACCGTTTAGTGCTTCGGTTGCAGTTAATGCATCTAATAATCCAAACTCTGGCATATTTTTGTTTGGTATAAATAATTTACTTGCATCGGCAGAAAACATATGTTTATGTGCTCTACAAACTGCGTAATCTGGATTAATTCTGAAATCAAGTGTTGGTGAAGCTTTTCCACATATTGATGGTATAGGTTCGAATTTATATTTTGTTGTATTTAAAATTTTAAATGCAAGTCCTAATCTAATATATCTTTGATTTGATATAAGTGGAGAACCTTCTGGTATCTTTGCAGTTTTACCTTTATTTTCTTCAGTTTGTTCTATTCTAACATTAGTATCAACTAAATCTTCAGATAACCCTTCTCTAATACCTTGGTCCATGTTTATAAAGTTACCAGTACTTGCGAAAGGTCCTAATGCTATTTTCTGAGTACCGCATTGTCGATATTCGGTTTCATCCATTATAGCTTGAACTTCTTCTCCTTGTTTTGCACCAGGTAATTCATTAAACATCTGCATAAATAAAGCTTTACCAATTTCTTTATCAGCTATTGCTTTTTTTATCTTGGCTGCGTTATATACTTTACTTGATTCATTACCACCTTTTCCGTCTTTCTTAACAGATGCAATTCCTTTATGTGGTTGTAAATAAGTTGGTATTTCACCAAGAGTTGTAAGTTCGACTGATACATCAAATGTTTCACCATCTCCATACTTCATACCACCACCAGTAATGTATCCAAGAAAAGCATCATAACACCCTAGTGACCTTTTTCGTTTTCCTTGAAGAAAACCTAAATTATTATGTGCAACCATATCACAAGCTGTTTTACATTTTGATTTTTCATGTATTGCTTCTTTAGTATTCCACCCATATTCTACAAGAACAGTAAATCCTGGTTCTTGGAAATATTTCATAATTAATTCTGTTTGAGGAAGGGTAAAGCATTTTACAGTAAAGGTAATTTTTCTTGATAATCCTTCTGTACCATTTGCTACTGCTATTCCCTCTACTGTTGGTGAGGGTCTTAGTTTACGAGAACCAGCATCTGCATAAATAGATTTACCACTCCAATCTACACCAATTCTTCCATTAGGAGTTTCCGAAGTACCATATCTTGCACCAAATCCATCACCAGTAGGTAATGATTGTACTATTAAACCACCATCAAGTGCAGAAGTTAGTTGTATCCATGGTTTAAGAGAGGACATTTTAACATTATTTCCTATCCTATCATTTATTGTCTTATAGACAGTATTGTTTACATTTGATAATTGTGGAAAATTCATGACCTATATTTATTTATTATTTCTAAATAATCTTTTGGTATTCTTAAAATTGTTCCATCTGCTGGAGCGATATCTCCATTATGAATATTATTAGCACATCTAATAATCCAATGTAGTGATGAATCTCCATAAAATTGATATGCAAGCGTATCATATCTATCACCATCTTGAGTTGCTACATAGATATCAGTATCTTTTTTTGGAATATTAGGCATTCTCTTAGTTCGATAGACTCTTCTACCATCTTTAAGTTTTTGTATTTCGTTATTTTCGTATCTACTTGCCATTATACCTTTTCCTTTTAGTTTTCTCTTCTTGAATCATATACAAGCATTGGTGACCCCATTGGTCCAACTGAATAAACACCTACTTTTTCTCCTCTTTCTGCTTTTAAGAATATTGTACCTATATCAAAGTTTTGTTCAACATATCCTCTATCTCCAGGTATATCTTTAACACCAATTATTCTTACTTTACCTTTTGGACCAACTACTTTTTTCATACTCGTATATACTTGTGATTGTGGTCCTGTAAGTGTATATTTAGCTTCAACTTTTTTAGTGAAAACTGTTGTAGTTTCTCCATCTAAATTATCAGTAGTTGCTGATTGGTTCACATTATCTCCTTCAACTCCTGATGTTACATCTTCTGGTGTTTGTTGTTTAGCACCTGTTTTAATATCTTTAGTTTTACTTTTTACTTTTTCTTTAAATGAAACTATCGAATCTTTAACTTCACCTCTTTTACCAACTTTCTTAGGTTTTGATTCAGATGGTGTTCCATCTGCATTTGTTCTTGAATTTAAATCAACTGCATTTGATTCTCTTTCCTCATTATATGCTTCAATTGCAGCATCAGATTTTTTATATCCATATATTGCTGCTACTGAGTTTTCATCTTCAATAAATTTAATAGTAATAGAACAATCAATTAATTTTGGAAGATATCCCATGTCACTATTTGTTTCCCAATTACTATTATCTGGTATGGTATGTGTAAGAGATTCTACAAATCCTACTTTATTAACATATAAATCACCCAATCTAAACTGAATGATTGGTGGATTCATTTTTCTACCCGATGAAATAGTTGGATATGCCATTTTAGTTAATGCAGTTATTCTTTCCCAATTACTAACTAATTCTCCTGGTGACATACAATAGATATTTAAATTAAAAGTAACATTTCTTTCCACACCATCATATGTGTAGTATTGGTAAGGATTACCAACAAACTTATTACCACTCCAAGAAGGAGAAACTGTTTCAGAGATTCCCGTCACAGTACTTCTAAATACAACTGGTTTTGCACCCAATTTGTTAATATATAATGGAATTAAATCTTGTATATCATTTTCTCTACCATCGATACTAATACTACCATCATCATTTACAGTATAATTATCTGAAGGAGTTAATAAGTTTATTTCATCTGTTTTATCTACTCCAGCCAAGTTTTTTAAACTATCTTTTAACGCAGAACTAGGTGAACCTGGTTTACCTGTATATGGAAACTCGTAATTATATATTATTGGAGTATTACCTTTTTTAGATTTAAATCCATATGAATATCCATTATTTTCTTCTGGTGGTGTTCCGAATAAACCATCTTTTCTTTTTACATAATATACTGGTGATACTTTAGATAAATCAATAATTGAATTTTCTTTAGTACCATCTTCATCTTGCATTAATTCTTTTACAACATCTTGATATTTTTGTTTATTACTATATTCAATTGTAAAATTATTATTATCACCTGCTGCTTCACCAATTGTTCCAGCATCACCAAAAAGTGCTGTTCTTGCTTTATCTTTAAGTTTTGTAATCCCACCACCTACTGCTTGTTTAAGAATAGTCTTTGGATTACCTCCACCTGATTGTTTTAGAAATTTACCCACATCACTTCCATTTTTTCCAAATGTTTCAACTGTGATTGGGTCTGCAGATGTAGAACCATCTCCTCGTATTTCTATTATCTTCTCTGATACTTTAGTTGGTATTAAAGTTTCAGGTATACCTATTTCAGAGTTTATAAAATCTCTTGCTTGTGTAAGTTTTCCACCTATCAATCCACCATCACCAGGGTCTCCACCACTACTATCTTTCATTTTTTCAAGAGTTGGTGTACTTCTTTTGGTAATACGCATTGCTTCGTTACCATAAATTAGGGGATTATTTATATCAACTGCAGATTTAACTCTGATGCCACTTGTTTCTTGTTCGATAAGAGTTTCTGTATCTTTCTTTACTGCACCATCAGCCGTTGACCCAGCCGGGAAATTTAATTGTTTACTTCTAAATAGTTCTAATATCGTTGGCATTATTGATTATTGATATTTGTTCTGTTTGTTATTGTTCTATCAGCCGAAGCCATTATTAAACCTGTAACTTTTTCTTTATCTAAATATACATCTTTATTAGACATGAATGCATCTTTTAATTCAGTCATCCTATCTAACATTGTTGTTTCGTATTCTGAAAGTGATTCTCCTCCACCTATTCCATCTATTAAACCACTTATAGAAGAACCTATTGAACCTATTGCTCCTCCTATACTTGCGGAAATAGAAACGCTTGAAAGAGCTTCTAACTTCTCGGTATCCAATCTATCAAGTTGAGTAACAACCGCCGTTAAACCACTTGCCATACCTTTTAATGCAGATGCTAAACTTGTAACATTAGCAATACCCGCTGAACTTATACCTGCAATTGATGCTCCTGTCTTATCTAGGAAACTTCTTACTATCGGTCCACCCAATAAAGAAACTGCTGAAAGTGCAGTTATTCCTGCTGCAAGTCCTACAAACGAATACCCAAGTACACCCATTGCTAATGCTTTTTCTATGGTTATTGAATCTAACATACTTACTAAACCACTAGCTACTGCAGAAACTATTGATGCAATCCCATTGAATGCACTACTAATTACATCACCAAATGCTGATATTGCTGGTGCTGCATATCCAAGTGCGATTGCTAATGGAATCATTGATGCTCCAAATCCTGCTAGTACAAGTAAACCTATTGTTATTGGTTTTATTGCCGCTTTTACGGTATTACCAAAACTTTTTAAACCTTGACCTAATGCTTTTAAACCAATACCTGCAGGAACTCCTCCAAGACCTAAAGCAATCATACCTGGTATTGCTGGTATCATAGCAACCATACCTAATGCAGTTGGTATTAAGTTAAGTGCTCCGAAAAGAACTTTTGCATTACCCATAGCTTTTAAACCACCGGCCATAGATTTTAATCCACCTCCAGATGAACCACCAGGTTTGGAAACTGTACTTGCAGCATTTGTTGCATCTCCTGCACCTTTAGCCACACTCGCACCACCTTTGAAAACTTTTGATATTGCACCTCCAGCTTTACCCAAAAATCCAATAGATTGATTTGCTTGTGATGATAACATTAAGAATGTACCCATTCCTTTTAATGCTTTTGGTCCGAATTGAGCAACAAGTGCTTTTCCTGCTTCAGCCATACTATCGAAATCACCGATTCTTGCTTTTGATATCTTAGCAGCATTTTCTTCATTAGTAACCATTTTCTGCATTTCTGCAACTGATACACCTAGTAGTGCTGCGGTTTGTTTCTTTTGGAAGTAATCCATTTTGTTAAATGCATTAATACCACCAAGTTGTTTTAAGGTTTCTTTTGTTGCTCCTTCTATATCACCATCATATGCTAAACCTCTTGCTTTGTTAAGGTTAATATTCTTACCTAACATTGCACTTAATTCTAGTTCCTTAGTAATAGAAGATTCAAAATCAAGTAATCCATCTGTTATTTTACTAAGAGTACTCATATTAGTACCAAGTTTAGCAGCATATCCTGCTGCTTGAATAATATTTTGACCACCTTGTTTACCAAACAATGCAAATTCTTCAGTTGCTCCAGCAACATCACCCATTAACTGAGAAACAGGTATACCATTCATTAGTGCAAATTCTCTTGCACCAGCTGCTAAATTACCAGCAGTTTCCGCAGAACCTCCATTTAATCTTGCCAAGGCACCTGTTAGTGCTACTGCTTCACTAGCACTAATACCCATGTTATTGGCCATTAGTCCTACCTGAGTTTGTACTCCGTCAGCTATATTATTTAATCCACCCATTTCGGCAGATAATGATTTTAATGATACAGCAGAATCACCAAGGAAATAAGATAGTACTGCTGCTTCTCCAGTTGCCATACTGAATCCTTCACCAACTTGTCCTAATTCTTTATTTACATCAGCAAGTTTACCAGCAAAATCTCCTGCAGCATAAAGTAAACCACCCATTACTCCTTTTACAGAGGCTAATTTCAGTATTGTGGTTTGTATTGTTTCGCTTATCGATTGAAAACTTTTATTTAATTTATCTGCTGCTTGTTTTTGTAAATCAATTATATCTTTTTCTTCTTTAGTTTTTTTAGCAATATCCTCTGCTTCTTTTCTTTGTTCTTTTAGTAGTTTAACAATTTTACTATCTTCTCCTAGTAATGCAGTTGCTATTCCTAATTGATTTTCTAAGGCCTCTTTTTTTGCTTCTATCTGATTTACATCTTCTACATTTAATTCTGATAAATCTCGTGATGTACTAAGAACTTCTCCTATTGCATCTTTTTGAGCAGAATTTAAATTTGAAATAGATTTAGTTGCATCTACAACTTGTGTTTGTGAATCTTTAAAATCTTTATAAGAATCACTAATTCTGGATATTGATTTTTCTTGTTCACCTGCAAACTGTTGATTAACTGAATTTATCTTTTTTAGTTCTTCTGCAAGTTTTGATAATTTCTTTGTTTGATTTTCTAACGAGACAGAATAATCTTTGCCAGATTTTGCTTGCATATCAAGTAATTTCTGGTATCGTATTTGCTCTGATTGGAGCTTTTTAAGATTTTCTTCTCTACTAGCCATTTAATATCCTAGTGGTTATCTACGTTATATTTATTAAGGTCTTTTCTTAATGCTTCAGATTCTTTTTGTATTTTATCCATTCGTTGTTGGAGTTTTTTTGGAAATCCTCTTTTTTTAGCATTATTGATTATTCTATCGGCAGTACCTTTTGATATTCCATCAAAGAAATCTCCGATGAAACGAGATACCATATTAAGTTCGTTTATTTTCTTTTTTGACATAAGATTCTCCTATATAGTTTTGTACTACTATAAATATATAGTAAAAAAAAAGTGAGGAATTATTTCCTCACTCTTACATTTGGTCCTCTACTATTAGAGGATTTATTTACTTTATTTATCTCTTCTGATTCTTTTTTCTTTGCATCTACTAACTTTTTGAAATAGAAATTTCTCCAATGGATTGGCATGGTATAAACCTCTGTCCAATTGAATCCATTACCATAGTTAACCATTTCCCAAAGTTGATTATGAAGTTGAATTGAGTAATCACTCGGTAGGGTAAAAAAACCCGGCACCAAACGGTATATCAAGTGCCTCCTTCTCACCTGTTAACTCTGAAGTAAATTCAAAAGTTAAATCCAAATCTGGACTTATTGATTGTACATATGTTCTTAGTGCTCTTGAATCTAATGCAAGTAAGTTATTTTTAACATACCCATTAATATATCCTTTATCTGAGTTACCTTCTACTTCAACTATCATATATCGTAATCTTGTTGAAATATCTTGAGATACTGTATCTCCTTTTTGTAATCTTTGTAATGCTTGAACTTCTGCAGTTATATCTTTTTCATCTTTATGTGTTAATAATCTGAAAACTATCTTTTTACCTGATGGAAGTGTGAAGTTGTATCTGTTATCAGTATTGATAACATTTTCATCGATTTCTTTCGTTTGTACTTTTGAAAGGTCTATGTTTACTTTTTGTAATTCTAGTGTTGAAGGGTCTGTAACTTCTACGTTATAATCCTTACCATAACCTAAAATACGAGTTGCTAAAAGAATTGCGTTCTTATCACCAATTAGAAAATCATCTACTTTCACATCTTTATCAACTACGATAGATTCGAACAACTTATCAAGCACCACCCCCTTCCTTATCAAATTTTGTGAAGCAAGTATATCCTCTTCTCTAGCGGTCATATACTTAATCTCTACACTACCCTTTGATAATGGGTTTGATTCTGGATAACCTTTACCTTTAGATGGTAAGTCGATTATCTCTGTTGGAAAATCATATTTTGCCATAACATTGTTTTATTTGTTTGTATATAAATATATAATACTTAAAAAATTAGAAATTACGCATAAAAAAAGTTCTCACTAAGAGAACTTTTTTCTT
>Ga0181409_1000464_pt1 | contig 16145 bp, 32 predicted proteins | sample 32SPOviralmetaG_FD_130138 | JGI IMG/M metagenome (GOLD analysis project Ga0181409, IMG submission 130138) | Marine viral communities from the oligotrophic San Pedro Time Series (SPOT) site, San Pedro Channel, CA, USA - 32 SPOT_SRF_2012-05-30 | ecosystem: Environmental > Aquatic > Marine > Strait... | reverse complement strand
TATCCTTTATATGTATATCCATACAATACCCCTTTCTTTTACTGTGTGTATATAAAGGGTGGGTATTATCTTATAGACTCTATAAAAGGGAATGTCTTATATAATACGTTGAGGAAACTTTGGAGTTATAACCTTGAGGTTTATAATAGAAAGTTTTATAAAGACCCGCCGCCTGAGAAATGTAGAGACAAAAAAATTATAGTTTTATTTTAATCCCGTTAGAATCATACTCTCTTAATACTGTTTTATAATTACCTTTAAACTTATTACCTTTAATTAGAACTTCTTTAATGAAGTCTTCGGCTTCAAGTACTCCTCCTTTAAATTGTAGGGGGAATTTCTTTAAAGACTTTATACCTATAGATTCGTGTGTGACGTATGTCCACCACTTAAAGAATAGAAATGATTTTTGTTGTTGTACGAAGAAACATGTGTCGAATGATATTCCTTTCCCATTATAGAACTCTTCTCTGATTACTCGGTATTTGCTCATATACTTATCTTTATGTGTTCGACAAATATAGAACATAAGTTTTACTTATCCAAATGTACCTTTAGCAATGTTCTCGAAATGTGTGACAGTTTTACCGTCATTAGATACTTTATAGTTTTTGTTTGGGAATACGGCAATACTCTTACCGTTAGAGTATAGTATATAATCTATCTCTTTTTTTCTTTGGTACCAATCTCTCATACCATAAGTTTGAACCCTTACTCCTCCGTTCTTTAACCTCTCCATTTTAGACGCTGGTTTGGTTTGATACCCCTTACCTTTAACTTTAAAGTCTACACCACTCACACGGTCCTCTATAGACCCTAAACAGTATTGTGATATATCTTCATCAGTTAGTGTCGGGTTCTCTCTCTTAACGATGTCTATAACCTCGGCTTCTGTCTTCCATCCTCTTTCAAATGACTGTAGGTTTCTTTTTACTAAGGATTGTAGTATCGGACTTTCTTTTCCGAACAACTCTTCTTTATTTTCTCTTAGATAATCTTTAAACCCTTCTAAAGTTACCTCATCGTTTTCATCTTGATACTTCTCCACTAATATTCTTATCACGCCTGGATTGGTATCGAAGAAGTTTAGTATTGACCATCTCTCACCTTCCATCGCGGGAAAGATATCGATTACACCTTCTAAAGTTTGACAACCAGGTTCATCTATTTTACCCCAATTATTAGGATACACTTCTTTTAGAACATCTAATATTAGTTGAGGTATTCCTGAGGCTTTTGTTTTTAATGTATTAACTGATAAGTTTTCACTCTTTCTTTTGTCAGACTTGACTAATAACGTTTCTAAAAATCTTGGATATAATTGTCTAAGGTCATTAACACTAACCCACATTTTGTCGTTTTTGATTTTTAAATCATCGGCATCAAAAAGATAATCTTCGCCTGATTTTTTATCAGTAAGAACTATTTTACTTGCGTTGGATACTTCATTAGGACTAACACTTAAATCGTTAAAATATACATTAATCGGTCTGTCAAATTTTGACCATACATTTGCTCTACCAAATTCTATAGTACCAACATCCGTAGACCCTTCATGTGGATACATTTCCACAACAGTTTCTTTTAATATATTAACAAGTTTAATGTTTTTCATATTATATAAATATCTACGTTATTCTTATTGACAAGTATAGTTTTCACCATCATAGGATAGAGAAAGTGGTGACCTATCAAAAAGGTCTGACATTACATCATATAATTGTTCACAAGAAAGATATTCTCTTTCTTCAATAGTGTCTGTAGATTGTCGGTCTCCTTCCCTTATAGGGGGATGACCTACATATTCAACTCTCATATATGGGTTATCAGTTTCTCCTTTATAGAAATAGTAACCTATATCCGCCTCTCGAATACTATCATAACTAAGTCCTTCTAAATTAGACTGAAGATATAAAATTAATTTATTTTCTAATCTATCTATTTCATTTTCAACTAAATCATCATTTACATATGTAAACATTGGTTCCAACATATAATTATGTAAGTTAACATATCGTAAAGCTCTTTCAATATGTTCACTTATCTCATATATGAAATCTTCATATCCTTTATCATATGTAGGTGATGGTTGAAATGTCTTATCAACATCTACATCTACATCAAATTCAAAATAAATCGGATACTCCGTGGGTGTGTAGTAAGTATTACCCCTACTTTTAAGTACCTTCATAGAGTACTCGATACCTCCAAACTTATTAAAAACTAATGCATCAAGAATTTTTACGGCCATATTACCTTTTTCTTGAGCCTCAACTCTTAATTCACCATCTAATCTATTATCTAATTCCATTTATTATAAATAGTTATATTTATAGTTATGGATAAGGATATAGATAAAATAGTTGAAATAGGTAAAGTACTTTTAAATACACCCACATTAAGGTCAATCTATAAAGATAAATTTGAGATTAGTACGATTGATTTTGAATTTGTAGGAAAAACATCTAATAGTCAGTTCACTTCCAAATACGAACACTATATTTTTAAGGTAACATTATACACAGATATTCCACTTAATTTTGATGAAGAAATTAAAAGTGGTGAAATCGAAGGTTATGATGAAATAGAAAATGAAATATGGGAATACGGTATTGACCCATTTTATTTGGCGGATGTTATAATACCTGAGCAAATACTAAATATTATTTTACCTAAGGGTAAGAATGGACCTAAAGTGGCTATTGAATTATCTATAATTGGAGATGAAGGTCAAGTTATTTGGAATGACCATATGTTTGGTAGACCCGCTAGTTCTCAATTTCACTAACTAAAGTTATCAGTTAACCTTTCTTTATCTAAATCAGTTAAAGAACCCCACCACTCATCATCATCAACTCTGGCTATATTCCACACTTCAGTTTTATCAATTAACCCATTAAACATCAAAGGAAAACTATCACCGGTTAACTTATCAACAACTGAACCATTACTTAGTTCTATCCACGCGTCAGGATTTGCCTTAAAATCATTCGCATCCCTTTCTAAACTTCTACCCCATTTATCTTCGAAAGATTGTAAAGTTCTAAATGTGTTTTCGCCAGGTTTCCACTCAGGACCAACAAGTTGTATTGCTATTTGATTTGGTGATATATATTTAGTTAGATTTTCTAAATTAAATTGTAAGTCCATAGGTTGAGCGTACTTACCGTATCTAAATAGTGGTTCAATCTTCACATCAAATATTTCAGGGAGAATCTCTTTAGACCTAACCGTAGCAGTATAATTTTCAGTGTCACCAAAATTAAAGTCCGTAACTTCTTCGCCAGTTTTCTCATCGACAATACTAACTACCTCATATTCACTATCAAACCCATAATATTTCATAGCTAAATTACGACCTACCGTATTGAGTAATTTTTCAAGACTCCACTTAAGTTTATTATCCACCATAAAGATTTTTACTTATCCTTCTTATCGTTACTTTTCATCATTTGTTGTAATGCCTCGATATCTCTCTTAAGTTCATCGTCTCTTTCTTGTGAGTCTGCCTTATCTTCCATATCTCTTTCTAGATTACCTAAGTCCTTTTTATTCCTTTCTGAATAATCTAAACCTGTTCCGTATGCTTTTTGATGTGAACCCGCAGTATCTAAACCTTTTTCTAATCTCATAACTCTCTTATGTAATTCTTTAATTGCGTTTCCAACATCACTCATCGATTCTAAATCTTTTAAAACTATTACATCTGATAGATATTCCGGTAAATCGTAATCGACTACATCTGAAGTATTTCCGTAAAGTCCTTGTTCTTTTATAACATCTTTAATAACTGTTTTCAATTGTGATTCAGTTATAATATATTGTTTTTCTGTTTTCATTATTTAAATATTGATTTTAGTTTATTGAATAATCCTTTATTTTGTTGTCTTTCATCTATTAATATTTCAACTTCAAAGGGTAAATCTATTTTATATTTTTTGGCTATAAAAACACATTTATCGTAAAGTTTAATTCTTTCAATTTTATTGTCTTTAAAACAAGTCATACCAATATTTGCAGATTTTATTAATAATAAATTAATAAATTCTTCAGGTTCCATAATTAATGTTCTTGATAAAGAAACAATTATTAGTTTTAATTCACCCGTTATAAAATGTTCTTCACATACATTAATCTGTTTACCGTAGTAAGATTGAAAATATTTAAATAACTTTGTTGTCCAACAATTCATATAGTTTATTCTTTTACTATAAATATCATAGTTAATTCAAATATTTTTTGTATCTTTGTAATATGATAAGAAAGATATTAAATATATTATTTATGGTTATAACACTAAATGTGTCTTCGCAGTCACAATTAGAGTTAAGTGTATTCGAAAAAATAAATGATTATAGAGTTGAAAATGGTCTTAAGGAATTAAAATGGGACGATGACACCTATAAATCAACTCGAATTCATACCGTATATATGATTAATGAAGGTGAATTAAGTCATACAGAAAATAGTAAAACACCAAGATTCACAGATAGATTAATGGTTTTTCAGGACAATAATTATATTTTAGGTAATGAAAATGTAAGTGCGGTTGCTATAAATAATATTGAAAACTCTATCGAGGGTATATCAGAAAAAATATTCTACTCTTGGAAAATTTCTAAAGGTCACAACAAATCAATGTTAAATAAAGGTGCGACAGTAGGTGCAATAAGTTGTGGTGATGGTGTTAAAATAAAAGATAACTACACTTTAAAAATAAAATACTCGACTTTCGTTCTTTGGGTTAAACCTCTTTAATAGTAATACAAGGGTTAAATGAACCCATTGGTTTTGAAACACCTGGTTTAACATCTCCTGACCCTCTACCAAAAGGTTCTTGAGGTCCATAAACAATTCTTTTAGAACCATCATCATCCTCAACATAAGCACATACCATAGGAGCTTCTCCGTGATATCCCCCACCTGGTCGTCCACTACTTCTTGGTCTTAGTAATGTACCATCAGTTCCTTGAATAGTCATAGATACTTTTCCATTTTTACTATTTGTGATTATTCTTTTTAATTCTTGTGAACCTACCGTAATTACACTATACACAGTATCACCTTCTTGTTTTGGTGCTCTACGTTTAACATTTTCTTGATTTAAACCAATCATTGCCTTTGGATTATTTCTTAACTTACCATTATTCATGTTTGAAACACCTACAGGAATTCCGTTACACGAAACTGTAAATGTAGCATAATCACATGTGTGGTTTGTACTACTTTGAGTCATTCTTATACCCGTATCCATTGCGCTCATTGTTTTTTTGAAATAACCTACAATTATTTTAAGTCCATCTGCACATTCAGTTAATTGAGTAATTAAGTCTGGAGTTAGTGGTTTAGGTTCTAATTTAACATATCCACTAATAATTACAAATTGGCCAGGATTCTTAAAGAGTTCGATGTCTCTTGTTTCATCCGTACATCCACCTGTATCCGTAATTCTAAATTCTGTCTTTTTTGGTGGTTTTAAATTTTTACCAATTCCAAAACCTATCTTTTTACCATTTTTATTAATAAATGAAACCATGTTTTCCCATCTATTATCGGCATAACCTTTATTTTTATTCCAATTACTGTTCCCTTCTTTTGGTAAATTTACATAAGGTTCTGAAGTTAAACGAACTGATGGCATAGGTTTACCTGTGGGACCATGTGTCGGTAGTAAAGGACCATTAAGGTAGTTACTTGCTGAACCAATTACTGAATCTATTCTAACTAATACTAAATTGTAATTACCAATAACTTTTTTATTTTTTAATTCCGCATATACCTGCTCTCTCATCTCAGATAATGCTTCTTGGTAAACAGAATCACTTGATTTTGCCGCTCCAAAATAAGCTCTTAAGTTAAATTTAACAAGAACGGGTTCTTTATCTTCATTATATTTTAACTCTACATTTACTGTAGTATCTGATATTGGATTATTTCCAGAACACTTTTCTTTATATGTGGATAATAATCTCTCTAAATAACCTTGTTCTTTAAGTATCTTTTGGTCTACTTTTGGGTACAAACTTCTAATTTTTGAAGTTTCTTGTTCGCTTAATTGTATTTTTTTACTCATAGTAATTATTTTGTTTTGTGTTCATGTATGGTTACATTACCATAGACATCTTCTACTTCAAATTTATCTGATACTTCTTCAAGGTTAATAACTTTAATTTCTCTAACATCTTTTTTTTCAGGTAATTCAGTGTTATTTTGATTCATTATTTGATTTCTTAGCGAAAGCTTTAACTGTTGATACACCTAACATGGTTGCTGAAAATAGTAACATAGAATTAAATAAATTTTCGTTTATTGTAAACCAATGAAACCCATCACCTATAAAAGCTATACATACTAATACACCTGAAATGATTCCCATTGTCTTTTTAGAGGAATATTTATCATCTTTCTTGTCTTCTGTAAAAATATCATGTAAAAATTTCATAAGTTATAGTGTTTTACTATAAATATAACGTTTTATATTTAAATTCTTACTTCCAAAAAAGTTGTATACCAATTAACCCACACGCTAAGAATAATGATACAATAGTTTTGGTTGTAACACCTTCACCTAAGAAAAACCATGTTAAAAACGTAAATGATACTATTCCTGAACCAAATGCAATAAATCTACCTGGCCATAATAGACCATCGAAGTGTTCTGCCATGAATCTAGTACCATAAATTAAAATATAACTAATAGATGTACCGAATATTATTGAAATAAGTAATGGATTTTTCTTAAACCAAGGCCAAACAAACTGTCCGTTGGTCTGAAACCATATTCCGACTTGTCCTATGAAGAAAAGTACAAAACCTAATAATAATTTACTCATATTTTTTATTTTATGAACAAAATAGGTGTTTTTATAGGTAATTAAAGGTTTTTAGGGTAATTTACTTATCACAATATTCGTATATCGGTCAACTAATCTATCCATTTCAGAATAATCATAAAAACCACTCTCAATATTACTAATAAAACCATATTTTTGACGAATATACCTAGTTGCTTTATAAATTTTAACGAAAGTACAAGAATCCTCGTCATCATAAGCCTCATAAAGTAGTCGTGAGATTTCGTCTCTAATAAATTTTTCTGTTGTTATCTTCATACCCTTCCTATAGTCTGCAGCGGCATCTTCAGCTACCTCAATTATCGTTTGGTCCATCCAATCTTTAGGTATTACCCAATTTGAATCGTATTCATATTTAAATTTCATGACAGATTTACCTCCATAACCATTATATGGTATTGTCATTGGGTAATCTTCTATGTTCCAACCAACTAAATCTACAATAACGTCGCAACCATCAATTCCATCTCTTAAAATATCATTTATTTCACTAATCATTTGCGTTCTGAGGTCTTCTACACCATAATATTTGGATAACGCGTCCATATATTCTTGGTTATTTTCAAATTTCCAACCAAAAAATAAGGTATCCTTGGCGTTTGGAGACCCTTTTCGTCTCCAAAATTTCATTAAAACATCAATCTTATCTTTATAATCCATTATTTGAAAATTATTTTGTAAAAAGAAAGTTAACAGATAAAATAATAAGACCTGAAAGCAATAACTTCATAATCGGGTCATGATTTTTACTAATTACTTCTTTTTTAGGTTCTTCCTTACAACAAGGTTCTATATTTTTAGTTGTACCACAACTTGTTAGTAAGATTGTGGATAACATAATCACTGTCATCATCTTTTTCATAATTTAAAATTTATTTAGTTTATTAAATTTATCTTTATAATCCACATTTTTAATCTTTATTTGTTGATGTAGTGTAATTTACACCTTCTCTCCATCCATAAGTGGATAAAATACCCTTAATCTCTTTTTCAAATTCATAGGTATCAAACCGATTCCAATAACCTTGAGTACACTCAGACCTAAAACGTGGATGTATTTGAATCTCTATTTCATTAAGAGTTTTTCGATATCTAAATATGATAGAATGAACACACTCTTTACCTCTCGGTAGATTTTTTATTTCAGGTTTAATTTTTTTATTAACTACATTTTTCATATAATCTTTGAAATCTTCAAATAAAACATATGTGGTTTTAACACTAGGACTTTCTACTGTATCCTTATTTCTACGGCTGTATGGTCTATTGGCGTTAACTAATCTATTCCATATTTTAGTTATAAAATCTCTAGTTTTTCTGGCTTGGCTTATATGTTGACCCGACTTTAATAACTTTTCAAGATTTATTATTGGTTGTATGTATAAATCTCCCCATCTTACTTCTTTGAATTTAAATTTTAACCAATCAGGATAAATGTTAGGGTTAGTTTTTCTATGTTTTTCTAAATATTTTTCTAATGTAGGTAGTAAATCCTTCGCTTCTTGGTCCCGTATTGCACGTTTCTTTTCATACATAACACTATTAACATGATTCCTTAAGTTTCTAATATGAATAGCTGATGTCCTTGGTAACCTTTTATCTACATATGGACCCGTTGTTCCTTGATAATAGGTGAACAATTCTTCTCCCCCTCCTCCAGGTTCCTCAACATATTCTCTCATATAACTAATGTTAGCCGCGTCGCTTAATTTGTTATGTATTAATTGTATTTCATTAACACTTAAATCATCAAGACCATCAATATTAAATGACAAACCATCAATATTAGGTACACGGTCATTCTCAATCCCCGTTAAAGGGTGGTCGTATTCAAAGTCACGAGTACTTTGTTGAGGATGGTCCTCATATGGTACTGCATAACCTTTTAAGTTATCCATTAATTTATCATATACTGAAATGTCGTCACCTATCATAACTATAAATATTAAGTGGATATAAAAAATAGGTTAATAGTTTTGTGTTTAGGATTTTAATTCGTATTTTTACAAAAAAGAAGTGACAAATTAAAAAAATAAAAAAATTATGGAAGAAATTGTTAAACGAATTAAAGAGGAGTCTTTAAAAATTACAGGTGGGGAATTTGAAAATTGGTACGAAGGATTAAGTCCTATAGAAAAAGTGTCTTATGGAAAATCTTTAGACAAATGAGTAGAATCGAAGAATTAGTATATAGTGCTTTAGAACATGGTAAGAGAAATGATTTATTTGATGAAGTTTCTAAAATAAAACAAGAAAATCCTAATATGTTATTACAAGACATTTATGATAAAGCATATCAACGGGTAATGAAAACATAAAACTAAGGGGATGCTGAAAACCTAATAGAGTAAGCACTAATAAAAAAAGAAAGAAGATGAAGAAGATTTTAATGATGTTAATGGTTTCGCTTGGCCTACAAACACAAGCACAAATTAATTATTGTGATTCATTATCATATACCTCAATGGAAGGTTTACCTTTAATGGTATTTGGGAGTACTAATGGACTAACCCCTAATATGGTAGATTCTATAGATTGGAATTTTACAGCATGTAATGCGGTAACCTGTTATACACCACAAGGTAATAATCCTTATTCGTTTCCACTAATCAATATGACAGACACAGTTAAATTATGTTACGATGCTGTTGTATATTGGTTTGGAACTGCTACAGTATGTAATCGTTGTGATTCATTAATTTATGATTTAACTGATAGCACTTGGGTGGTTTATAATAGAATGGGTAATCCAACTAACATAGAGGAATTATCCACTACTGAAATTGTTGACAATAAAATGTATGATTTGTTTGGAAAAGAATTGATAGAGGCACCAATAGGTAAAATGTATATTAAAAATAGAAAAAAATATATTAATATACAATGAAAGAATATTATAGACCCCTACCAAATTCTTTAAAAATAGGAGACTCAATAATAGAAGGTAATGGTCTTTTTGCTAAAGAAGATATATTAAAAGGAACATGTTTAGGACTTTCACATATATATAATGTAAATTTTTTAAATGATTATATTAGAACCCCTTTAGGTGGTTTTATAAATTATAGTGACAATCCTAATTGTGATAATTCTAATTTTGGTTCCGATAGTCAATTAGAATTGGACGACACTCGATTAAATATGTATCTTTGGACAAGTAAAAATATTAAAAAAGGAGAAGAACTTACTCTTAAATATAAATTATATAATCCTACAGAATTATGAATATTAATAAATCATATAATAATGCTTATCAACTATTAGTGGGGGAGACCACTTACGATAAGTTATCACAAAAATCAGAATTCTACTTACCTACTAATCACGAAGATTCAGAAATGTTATTGAAATATTTTGAAAGTATTGAGGATTATGAGAAATGTAGTAAATTAGTAAAAATTTAATAATTAAAAGTTATGATTAAAAATAAGTACAAAAAAGAAGATAGAGAATTACTCGAATCAATTAAGGACCTCAATAGAGATGCAGTTATTTTAGAAATCAAGTTGGTTGGAACATCAAAGGTTAAGGATAATTTAATCTATGAATGTACTTACCTTGTTGGTAAAACGGAAATGACGATTTCTATTATCGCCCATGATGTAACTCAGGCATTAGCAAAATTAGAACCATTTACGAATTCAGGTATTCCTGAACCAGTATTAAGATATATGTTAGGAAATGAAAGATACTCATAATAAAATATTAATTAAAGTAATTAGGTGGGGATTAAGACTACACTCATTATTTCATGTAGTTGAGTTTTTTTCAGCCCTATATGAATCAGCCTATATTACCGCAGTTATAGCTTTAATTGCGAGTATAATTCAAATTTTAGCAAGTATATATCTACCTAAAGAGCACGTACATTTTAAAGGTGTCATTAATGAAGTTCATGAAAAATGTGATGATAATGAATAATAAAAAAAACCCAACGACTGTTGGGTTTTTTATTCTTTAATTCTATATGGTGTTTACCTAACTTGTACTTTTTGAAATAATCCTTCCATTATTTCTTCAATTGCTCCCATAACATTATATTGGTCATTACCCCAATTATGTTTATGATTCTCAATAATTCTATCCATGTTTTTTCTAATATCCATTTCAAGTAGACCCCACTTATCATTTGGAGAGTCTTCTTCCCACCAATTTTCAGACAAGTTTACTTTTTTAGTGGACACACTTTCATGTAACCCTAAGATTCTATTTTTTTCAGATTCATTTATGTTAAATAAATCTCTCATGATTTTTATTTAATTGTACACCAACCTAAACAAACAGTTTTGAAGGTTATATAGTATATAGATTTACATATAAAATGTTTCATATAATTTCTATTTTATGTCTAAATCTGATGATTGAGAATTTTTATCAAGACCAAAATCAACTGTTTTTAATGTGTCATTTTCATACTTTTGTAGGTTATTCATCATCTCTTTAAGTTTAGTATAGTAATCACTATAAACTTTGTCACCTCCATCCGTCATGTCTTTATCTCTAATATCTTTCATAATGATTTCCATATACTTATCGATACCTCTCATAACTTCACGGTTATGAGCGATGAGTCTACCACGAAGTTTTTCATTTTGAACTCTTGATTTTCTTAAAGTTTCTTCACGATTTTTTTGAGCTTTACCTGATTGTTTTTCTAATTTTCTTTTTCTTATTCTTGCTGCTAAACTTTGTTCACCAACCTCAGCAAAACCTTCAGTACCCACCATTGTAGGTTCAGATTCAGATAATATCGTAGGAACTTCACCTAACTTCTTATTTACCATATTAGAGAAATTCTCTATAGTTAATTCTTTACCGCCAGTATGTTGTTCACGAATAGAATTCATCTCATCTTGGCTCATGTCATTTAATAAATGTTTCATAGTCTAATTGTTTTATTAATAAATATCGGTTAAATGGAAAAACCTACCTCTGTATTGAATCTATGTTATTTATAATAACACTGTCAGGAATAATAAGCGGTTTAATCTCAACATGTCGCTCTTCACCTTTAAGAGGTTTTTTGGTATAACAGTAAACAGCGATACCTTCAATGTCATAGTAAAAATATTGTTTAGTTGTCTTATCTAAAAATGCTCTATATATACCATTGTTTTCATCAACATAGATAACTTGACCCGATTCCGTATCACTTCTTAGACCAATTGAGAAACTTTTTTTCTTATTTGTTCTGTCTTGTTCATATTGGTCAATATGTTTATCCATTCTTTCTAAAGATTTATTTATTTGTTCATATTGTTGAACAAGACCATTTAAATCGTTAGCGTAATTAATCACAGGACCTACATAGTTGATTAGGGTTATAGATGCACCAATAGCAGTAACTATGAAAATTACTTTACTAAACTTATCTTTAAACATATTAAACTCCATACCTATAAGTATCTTGTAAATAAAAAACCCCCACAATATGTGAGGGTATTTTTGTTAATTTAGATGTGAACCATCACAATAACCATTAGGGTCTGTAGTGTTTCCACATCCACATTTGGGTCTGTCTGTCGTTTTCATGTTTTAATTATTTTACATTAATGGACCAGCACTACCTGTATGGATGGCGGCTTTAATTCTTTGCTCTTCTAACCATACTAAGTACTTCCAAAATTTTTTTATAGGTCCCATACGGATTTTCTTTTTCTTTTTTCTAATTTAAGTCTAATAAAGAATATTATTTTCTTAATCATTATCTACTTAGTTCTTCAACTCGACTCATAATATAAGCCTTTTTACGCTCAAGTAATTCAACCTTTTGAGTTTCTTCGGCATTTAAGTCGAATTTATTCATTTTAATCTGACCTATCTGATTTTCTAATCTATGATACTCTGATAAGAACTCATCATATCTTGCAGCTTTGTTTTCTTGATTCATAACTTAATTTTTTTAATAGTATAGTACTATTATATAATTAGTATAGAGCTAATGTAAAAACAACCACCATCATTATTATGTACAGGGCTGGTGATATGTCTATTCTATTGTCTTTCATTTTATTCATTTTTTTCAATAAATAGAGACTACTATTTGAAGAGCATAAAAAATCCCTCCTAATTAGAGGGATTTAATAATAATATAATAATTTGTTAATAATTAATTTCCTTTATACCTATACTACTACTTGAGTACACCCAATGTCTATACAATTTTGAGTAAACTTTGTTCTTTTTTTACGACCTACACCTGGCATTTCATTTACAGATTTAGGACATTCACCACAACTAACATCGATTTTAACTCCTTTACACATTCCTTTAGGTAAACATACTCCTAAACATTTAGCTAATCCACATGCGTCAACACCTGATGGTTTATTAAATTTCTTAAAACAGTCCGTTGATTTCTTACAACTTATTGAAACCGTATCTTCGGGAGATAACATATCTCCTTTACCGGGAACTACTCCTTCACCTGAATTTTTATTATCCACAGGTTTGTTTTTCTTACAAGAACATTTTATGGGAGCTAAACATGCGTCTGCTAAACCTTTGGTTAGTTGAGCCAATGTTTTTGGACCAACAAGTCCATCCATCGTAATACCTCTATCTTTTTGAAATTCACGAACGGCTTTCTGAGTTTCAATATCAAATTTACCATCACACTTTTTAAAGTCTTTACCACATCCAGCTATCATACCACCACCTTCTTTCTCTTTGTTAAAACCACATCTTGATAATGCGCTTTGTACCATTTTAACGTCTACACCGACATTACCTTTACCTAATACTTTTATTTTACACTGTACAGGACAAAGTGGGTGGCCATTACCTGTATTTGTTTGCTCTTTAAGAACCTGATGGATTATACTTTCTAAATCCGATTCTTTTAATTTTACTATCTTTTTCATATTATATTACTTTTATTAATAAATATCACTATAACAATAAAATACTATCTGATTACTTATAGACTACTACGTTTATACATTTCAATGTCTTCCATAATGTAGTTTATATATAACTTAGCTTTATCATTATCACCTGAATCGATTATAGTGATTACCTCTTTCATTCGTTGAATTATTTCTTTACCGTCCATATTATTTTTTTCATAAGTATAATATATGTTTGTTATAACTACAGATTATAAGGATTTAACTTGAACAGTTATTTCCACAGGAACCGTAATGGTTTGGTCCACAACAACATTCGGCGTTGGTGAGTATTCAATATCCCCATCATAATCAATATAGGTAATCTCAACATCTCCACCATCTTCCAATACCTGAGCAATCGGAGGGTAGATTCTTTTATAGTTATTAGTTGAAGAACCAATAAATCCGTTCTCCATAATCTGATTATTATTCTGAGTATCCCCAACCAACAAACATCCTGAGGTGTCCTCGGCGGTGTTACCGATATGAATATAAATGTATTCAAAGTTATAAACATTTCTAACCCATAACATTCCCTTATTAAAATCAGAACCAAAACGCTCAGTATATGATTGATACATACCACCTTCTTTTCGAAGAGTAATTTCATAAGTGCCAGCAGGGATACGAGTCTTACTCATAACTTTATCATCTCTATACTCATCCTCCAAAGTATAAGATAAAAACTTACGTTGGTTATTACTTACATCAAAGAGTATCCCATTGGTAGATGTACCTTCACTCGAAATCCTTAATACTTCTAATTTCATATATATAAATACTTTTTATTTTAACCAAGTTAATAGTATATTCACAGAAATTAATATATTAGTAATAACGGCCTGTATTATAATCATCGTTCTAAAGAACGCAATACTATCAGCCTCTTTATTGGTTTCCCCAACTTTTTCACCTAAGGCTTTAGCCCATAATCTCCATACTGTTTTCTTCATACACATAAGTATCCAAGTTTACCTAAAATTTTCCAGAAATTTTGTTTTGACATTTGGACCCCTAATCCTATAAGGGGGTCCCTTTTAGAAACACAGGTAACATTTACTCCTGTACATAGAACAAGGGTAATCATCTCAAATTTTCCTAAAAAATTTTATAAACATTTTTACATTAAAAACTGTATACGTTTTATTTAGGGGATTGAACCCCCTTTTTGACCCCAAAAACCCCCCAGGGGGAGGGGGGATACGGGAGCCCTACAGGGAGGGGGGTCCCCATAAGGGGGGGTTCCATAGGTATTTTACCACCCACCCCCATATAGGAAGGGGATGTCTTAAACCTCATCTATAGGGGTGATGTCAGAACAACTTAATAAACAAATATATTAGGGGAAAGTTATTAACAGTCATTATGTCATGTTCATAACTTTATGGTATGGGGTTTGGCAGTGTCAACTATTATTCGTATCTTTGTGTTGACGCCCTAAAGTTTAGGGGTAGGGAAACTATAAGGCAGGGTGGAGTCTACTCTCTCAGCTTGTTCCACCAACCATTACAAAGATAAGGAAAAAAAAGTTCCTATACAAGTTGTGTATTAAAAAAGATTGTTGTATCTTTGTGTTGGTGCTCTGGTGTGTAGGGGGTTTTGTTATAATACTTCCCACCCTACTACCACCCTAAAGGTACCACTAATTTCTGAGACTACCAAATTTTAAGGGACTTATTTATTAACAATCTTTCCCTCTAGTGTGTTGGTCAATCATATCCATACCAAGTTGAATAAACATCCTACGAATATCTTGGTAATTATCTTCATTGAGTTGGTAATATCTATTTAGGAATGTAAGTACGTGACCTAAATCAGCATCTACAATTATATATTGATTTGTAGATAGGGGTTTTTTACTCCACCCTCTCTTAGCTCGTTCAAACCAAATGGTTCCATCTCCTACCGTTGAGGTAAAGATAACTTTCATACCATTCATGTCTTCATCTACCCTTGGGGTGAAACTCTCTTCTATGAATTCCCTGATTTCTTTCATACCCATAAGTATATCACCCTTTGAATAGTTGTGAACACCATATGTTAATAACTTTTTAATTAGGGTACAGTTAAGGTACCTATTAAAATTGTTAATAACTTTTTATAAATCACCTCCTGACATATAGTCAGGGGACATTTTGTTAATAACTTTATACTAATTTATTAGGATTTGTCAGAATGTCAGTTAGACGTTAGGGACAGCACAATCCCTTTCCCCACTTTCTACCACCATCCTGTAGTAGTGTAAAACAAGAAAATCCTTTATTTCACCGATGAAATCGACAATAAATCCCTGTTTAGGGGTTAATAGAAGGTATTAATTTACTAGTTATATATTCTAGCAAATAATAGAGGTTAATTCCCTATAGCGGGGGAGACGTAGTCTTAAGGGATTAAATAAGTA
>Ga0181409_1000458_pt1 | contig 16290 bp, 43 predicted proteins | sample 32SPOviralmetaG_FD_130138 | JGI IMG/M metagenome (GOLD analysis project Ga0181409, IMG submission 130138) | Marine viral communities from the oligotrophic San Pedro Time Series (SPOT) site, San Pedro Channel, CA, USA - 32 SPOT_SRF_2012-05-30 | ecosystem: Environmental > Aquatic > Marine > Strait... | reverse complement strand
CTCGACTCTGGCATGAGCTTCTTTGATTGGTGGGCAACCTCGACGGTTGTGTCCGTATTGACCACATTGCTGACATTGATTAGTACGATAACCCATATCTCTTCTCCCTACATATGTATAATCCCACGGATACAGTATTTGTCAAGTTTTTAATTGATAATTTCTGCTTGATCCGGGAAAACCATAACGGATCCCATGTCCAGAAAGTTCATGCTCTGGAGAGACTCAAACTTTACAAGGGCTGGATAAATTTTAATGTGCTCTGGAAGTTTGTCTTTGTCCAGCTTATAGGACAAGTCATATTTTTCTTGAACCACAAGACCAAGTTCGCCGTCCAGCTTCTTGCGAATACCGGGAGCAAAGTTTTTCAAGCCCTGTGGGGTTATTTTTATAATCTGTCCAACTTTCACGACACCTGCTCCATATTCGTTACATAATCTGCGAAGTCTGGCGTGCCGTCAAAAGGCTGGCACTTGTAGAAGATATGGTCCTCTGCTCCTTCGTAGTCTCGGTCAAACCTACAGGCTGGGGACAGACCGACAACGAGGGCAACTTTATTTACCGTGGTTCCGGCTGTGGACTTGACCAACATACCTGGCTGAATCTTACAGCGTTTCTGGATTGACTTGGCTAATTCTTTTCCGTACAACATGTCTCTCTCCTTATACCTTATATTACTACGGATAGGTTGTTTGTCAAGCTTTATTTAGCCGCTGGACGGGCTGGACTGAGCACTTCCATATCCCGCTCGGGGACGAGCAAGTTCTCGCCAGTGTGGAGCCGCTTGACAACCCAAAAGTATCCTCTGCTTTGACGCATAATCATACCCAACTCTTTGCGCATCTTCCAGTCAACGTTGACTAGAGCGCCCATACCGAAACCTTGTGACGTAATCATTATTCTCTCCTTAGTACATAAAGGTGTTAGCGACAAGGTGATCAACAACCTCATCGTGGATATCCATAGCATTTTGGGGGTGCTCGTGGATGGCAACATACCAAGCGTCAAGTGCTCCTTGACCTTCGGCGTTGAGAATATTTTCAATATGATCTTGAACTGACATCGTTCTCTCCTTACATGTTATATTACTATGGATAGGGTATCTGTCAAGTTTTTTATTTGCTGCCCGAAGATAATAATGTCAGGTGGTCTGCCCTGATCCAGTAGTCTTTGTCAGGTGTCCTCACTTTGAATTTGTTGTCGGCTGTGAAAACATAACGCTGCTCAATAATAATACCAATCTTGCGCTCGTGGTCAATATATTCTTCTGTCTGACGACCAGCAAGGAACTCAACCAAGTCCCCGATGTTGTATCTAAAATGGTAAGACATCAGGCTTCTGATATGATTTCTAAATGATGGACTGAGTAAGGACCTGAGTCTGGCGAATCAAGCCAGTCAACAAGCACACAGGTTGTGCCGTGATTCTTTACTTCGGGTTCCGACAGGACAAGACCAATAGGGTTCCAGTCCTTCATCTTATCTGTGTCCCAGTTTGAAATTCTTACCAAGTCACCGGGCTTCATTGATCACCTTCACATCATCTGAATAGAAAACTCTTTGGGGATGGAAGGTGTCCAAATGGAAGTACCTTACCTCACCTTTAATTTTTCGTACCTCGGATATCAGATAGCATTTTCCGTTGCCTTTATATTTTACCAAATCACCGGGCTTCATTGAGCAACTCCAATTCGCAGGTGTTCTGTCCCCTGGTTTCCCCATCGTTCCAGAGCACCTCTACAACATCACATACACCCCAAGCGAGAACAATAACTCCCGTTTGGCCTTCCATGCGAACCAAATCACCTTCTTTCATTGAGCACCTCCAGTGAAGTAATAGGGTGAGAAAATGTCCCGTAGTCTTCAGACCACTGAACCTTGATAACGGCTCGGTCTACGTTTACTACGAGCCCGAGTTGCTGGCGTTTCCATCCTTGCCAACCTTCGTGTCGTTTTACTAGATCACCGACTTGCATTGATTAGCTCCTCTACTCGCCACGCACTACAACTGCCTGGGGTGTTGTCATCACAATAAATCATCTTGATGTGGGGATAGGCTGGGTCAGTTTCTGGGAACCGAAAGAATACCTCAGTGAGGATAGCCATCCCGCCGGTCTTCATCTTTACGAGGTCACCGACCTTGAGTTTCTTACGCCACTCTTTATCAATCATCAAGAACCTCCTACTTTATAATCGCACGGATTTATCTTTTGTCAAGCTTTAAACTTCATCTTGAAAATAAGTTTGAAAAAGATGCCATGCTTGATCTCTTAAGATAAGCAGAAGTCGTTCTTCAATCAATTCATCTTCATCAACGGGTATTGCCACTTTAATCTCGTTGGGCATATCCATCATTACGAACTTCATAAAATCTCCACTACAAAATCAGGATCACCTTGGATACTAACCCAGCGGATATTGTCTGAAGATTCTGATTGGATCAGGAGAAAAGGACCGGGTGCATTAGTGCGAAAATTTATATTACTTTTCTCGTTGACCACTTGCCAGAGTTCACCCTGTTCACGGACTCGGTTCTTTCCGTGCCGGCTCTTTCCTACAAGTTTAACTTTTTTACCAAGATTCATTTTAGATTCCGTAGACACCGATTACATCTTTAGCAACGTCACTGAGAATGTTGCCACGAGGGAAGTTCTTAGCAGGGGCTTTCCAGGAAGCGGGCTTCCAAATGTTGCCGTCTTCCTTACTGACAAAGAACCAAACACTTTCGTTATGGCTATTGTCTTTCTTGGCAACCTTATAATATTTTCCGCCAGGATAGACCTTGATACCAGGAGCCTCTAAAGAACTCCACTTGGGTTGACTATAATGTTCATTGAGCATTTCCTCACATTGCTTGAGGAAACCATCTAAGTGAAACTCTACTTCGGGATTTGCGATAGCCATGCTATTCTCCTTACATGTTATATTAGCATGGAGTGTTTGCTTGTCAAGTAAAATTATGCAGGGGCTTGTTCTTTTCCATTAAGAACTTGTTCCCCGGCGGAATCATCTTTTTTCTCTAGGGCTTTTTTAATTTGATCGTTGCTAACGTCTTTTGCTTTTTGTGCAACTGCTTGCACAGTCTCACCAGTTACTTCCTTGACAAAATCCTCTAACTCTTTCTGAAGCTTTGGTATGAGTTTTTTCAAGGCAGGAAACTTTTTACCATACTTAGTAACAAGGACCTTGAAGAACTTTATAGCTTTAGGCATTACCTTTGCAACACCTACTGCTACAGTTTTCTGTGCTGCTTTGCTACCAAGCATTGCGAGCTTACCACCTTTACCAATCACATCACCAGCAACTGGGATCATAGAAATCAAACTAAAAGCAGAACTAAGATAATCTCCCTGTTTAGCTAGATCAACAGCATTGATAACATCAGCGCCTTCACCAACTCCGGGGAATAAGCCAGCAACATCTAAAGCAAAGTTTCTAAGCTTATACTCAGATAATAAATTCAGTTCTTCAATCAATAGCTGATTGGCTATCTCTTCTTTCACAACTGCTCTAAGAGCACTTTCAGTAATTAATTTTGGATGAAATGGTCTCACGGTATTTTACTCCTGTCTATAACTAGTTAGGTAGTGAGGTAAGAAACATGACGTATATTGGAACTGGTAGTCTTTCTATAGACGCAAGTAGAATTCTGTACAACCCAAACAATTCTAGCAAGGGTGCTTTACAGCTTGACGGAAATATAATTTATAATCCAAGTTCTTTTAACGCCGGAGTCGGCAACAACTCAGATCTCCCGTCAACGGCTCTTAATGCTTCATACATTCAACTGGAACTTGGAAGAGTCCAAGCTCATCCAAGTGGAACTCCAGGCGCAGTGCCTTTTGACCACACGCTAAAACTAAACTCTGGTCTCTACGATGGACAGGTTGTACATTTCACTGTGAGTCAAATATCCACAGGAAGTAATACAGTCGAGGGTATCGGAACGCTTAACAACTCCAATACAGTTATTATCTCTGGAAATTTCATTGGTGGTGAAGCTGTTACTACCGGAGGTTCCAACAATGGTACACATACAAATATTAGGGCTGCCGCCTTTGGGTGTATTTGGAGCGCCACAGAAAATCATTGGGCTATTCTTTATCGGTCAACCGCCGGCACACTAAATCGGGATATAGGATCTTAATAACATGGCATATCTTGGATCAGGTAGTATTAAAATGGATGGTAACAGCATTGATATTGGTGGCGGTGGTTTAGGAACTAATTTATATCTTTCGGGCGCTCATTCATTTACATCACAAAAAATTCATTGCTCAGTGACGGAGGAAGTAACGGAGGCAACAATCGTCAGTTCTTATGTAGAAGTATTTGCAGGCAGAGCTTTCGGAGATGGAACGCCTTTGACGCATACCCTCGCTATTACCTCTCCTCGGTTTCCGGGTGAGGTTGTTCACTTCCGTTGCATGGAGGCTCCATCAGGATCTGGTGGCACCACCACGGCGCTCCTGATTGTGTCTGGCAACACGGTGCTTGATGGTCACGGTGCAGCTTTTGCTAACGCTGGGTTAGGTACCGGTCATAAAGCGTTAGCCGCCTGCTTTACCCTCGTTGGTACAACAGGCGGAAAGTGGGCTATTTTAGATCTCAACGACGACGCCACGGCGATTCTACCATAAGGAGAAAATGATTTGGCTTATATTGGAAGTGGAAGTATTGAAGTTCAAGGCTCTCGGGTAGAGTTTAAAAGAGATTTATTTATTAGCGGAACACTTGGTTCTAACCAGGGTGCTGATGCCGTCGGCGCAGCAGATTATATTATTGCACTCTCTGGTGGCGATGGTGGTCCAGTGATCGGAACGAATACAATACAACTTGGAGTTGATACTCCTTGGCGCAGCTATATGGAATTAGATTGTGACAGACTATCCACCAACGCCGCAGCGGGTGGCTTCAACGCAATTAGAATCGGTCCCGGTGACCACCCAGGACAAATCGTTACCATGGTGATAACTGACGGCGCATCCGGCTCCGGTGACTTTGGTAGTGAAAAAATAAACCTTATCTTATCCGGGGCAGCGGGCAATGCCGCCGCAGGCTATGCCGCATTGTGGGCAGACGGTATTGCTCCGCTTATTGTAGGTAAAGGAAACGGTGGACTCGGGCACGAAGGCGCTGCTTGGCAAATGATTTGGACCGGCACGTTTTGGGTTCTCACTATGCAGAACGGGCACGTTACGAACGCCGATTTAGGCTAGATAATAAAACGATCCAAGTCGGACTCGTTAAACATATCAATAGTCACATCACCGATCTCAGGTTTTTCTTCCGCCGGACCAGTCTCCACGACAGGCATAGGTATTGGGAGTTCCAGTTCTAGAACTTTTTCGTAATTTTTTTCTTTTGGACGGTCACGCCGAGGATCGAATGGTACAGGTAGACGAGGCATGATAATCTCCAATGTTATCCAACGAACCTATAGTATCATAGTTTTTGGCAAAGGTCAAAAGTCGAATTTTCTTGCGCCGATTTTTTTTGTCACGCCAGTTTTTATGGGTTAGACGCCGACGGGTAAATCTCCGCCGTAATTTTTTTTGATTCAGACTTGGAGACAACTTGGTACTCGTTGTGGAAAAAGAACCACTTTACCTTCTTCTCAAAAAGGTATACCGTAGCGCCCATATCATTGACCTTTGTAATCACTCCCAGTGACCCAGAACAAAAAAACATTTCAAACCAACCGTACCAATAGTCCGCAAAGATTGCAGGGTGCCCATAGTTGTCCGCAGCTATATCGCTTTCTTCAGAAGTGTATACGTTATCTTTCAGCCGAATCAGGCTGCCGGTGATCACTGTCGGATAATCTTCGTTGCTCATGGTCTAAGTAGCTTGGAACAACTTGCGACAGCACTTTACACTTATCTTTTCTTACCCAGGTGTCTCGGGTAGGCTTGAAGCCGTCAAGTGGCTTCTCCTCCGAGATCTGCTCCTCTAAAGGCTTTTTAATTGTGTTTACCCAGCCCCATCGGATCAACAAGGACTTGCTAATAGGCGCATAGGCATTTTCGCCCATATGGTTGACCATGGTTTCATAATGGTCACCAAGGTCGATCACGAGACCGATGCCCTCATATTTATTATTTTCGGTTTCGAGCTTCCAGCGAACAAGGTCGCCCTTCTTGGCATCCATCGGTCACTGGTCCTCCTTATGAGTACGGGTGATCTTATATAGGTCGCCTTCGTAAAACCACTTGCCCTTGGAACTGTTGTTGAATTTAACTTTGTACTGTGGGACGATCAGTGCGGCACCGGAGGATAGTTCATCCTCGTAGCCCTTGTGCTTACCTACCACAAGACCTATCTGGCTCCTATCCAGGCGCTCGGAGCGCAGCGCCCCGCCCGTAGCCTTTCTGTATACAATGTCACCCACCTGAATATTATTCATGACGGTCATCTTTCCATACGGCTTTAGATTCGCCACGCCACGCCCTCAAGACGAACAGCGCCCAAATCGCCGGCACTATGCTCAGTAGGATTATATCTGAAATAGTTGTACCCATCATGCCTACATAGCTCTAACGCAGATCTTACTGCCCGATTTATTTGATCACACCTAGGTCCAACAGGTAGCCCGCAGTCCGCCCGTAGTGCCCTTGTAGGTCCCATACCACACCTGTATCTAGCATTTCTTGGAAGAGTACGATGGTCTCCTCCTCTGTCATCTTACCACACTCATAAGCTGCTAGCTTTTCCGATAGTGTCATTTATAAACCCTTTACTGATTAGCTTTTATAAAAGGAATGCCTGGTGGTAGATCGCCTTCGATGACGCCGCCATGCTTAGCACACACCAATACGACAACGTGCGATGGTACATATCCGTATACGGCTGCCTTCGGTCCCATAATGCTGCCGTCCATATATGGATTGAGCAGAGACTCTTCTGCACTGGGGAAACCTACTTCCACCTTAGAGTACTCTACTGCATTATTTATACGAGGCTCGCAGTAGTTCCTTCTAGACGCCTGCACGGACATTGAGAAACCGTCTTTACATTTTATTCTTTTATTGCCCTGGGGGAACGTAAGCTCCTTACTCGACTTGACCATTATGCGTTACCTTTTTCTGACCAGAGATACGGAGTGGACCATAGCCGCATTGGTTGCTCTGACCAATAGTCTTCATTCTCAAAGAAGGCGTTATAAGATTCCTCAACAACTGGAGGCATGTTACTCCAACGCTCGTTAATGTGTTCTACCATCCTAGCCAACTTCTCATTCTCGTTCTTCATTTTATACTCCTAAATGAAAAAACTGTAAAATTTCTGGTGCGCCGTTTTCGTGTATCAAGCACAAGGTATACCCACCTACCCCCCAGGGACATACATTCCGGGTACCCCCTAGTATACCACCGGTGCCTACCGGTGTCAAGGGCTTACTGTCAGAAGCCTCCACACTCTGGTGGGAAGATGGCACTAGCAGGGCTAGCAGGGTCTGCATAGGCTGCCAGTTCCTTTGGTACCTCATAGAACTCCATGTCGATCATAAAGGTCTCTAGGGCGTCCTGAAGTGTAGGTGCCCAGATTCTAAAGGTTACTCCTCTGACTTCTATCTCAAAGCAGTTCATTAGTCTCTCCTGTATTTTATAGTTTATTTATTGTTACCCGATTTGTTTTAGTCGATGACTACAACACGCTCGTTGGTTTTGAAGTAGGGATTGGCAGCACCTCGTTCATCGGTCATCCACATCCGCTGTGCCTTGCAGGCTTTCGGCTTAGGTGCTTCCATGTCCGTCAAGATAATGACACCATCAACGCTGTTCTTGTTAGCCCAATCGGTCGGAGCTTCAAAGCAGGTTCCCCCGCAGAGCACTCGCTCAGCCTTCTTGTTCTCACCCTTCTTCCAAGCGTAGACCTTGGACTCATCGACCTGGGTATCGAATGGCACTACCGTAAACTCTGCGATCTTAGCGAGCTTATTGAGTTCCCCGAAGAAACTCTCTAGCATCTCATCGCTGACAGATCCTGACTGGTCGATGGCAATGGCAATCTTGGCACGCCTCTGTACTTTCTTGCCAGGATGGATGTAAGCGTAGCGCCTATTGATTCTCTTGATGCTGGAACGTCGCTGGGCTCTCTGGGAGGTTTTGACAAAGTACCTTAGTACCTTCTTCCAGTCTACCTTAGTCTCTAGTCGTTTTAGTATTTCTTTTTTTAGTTCGCCCGACATGGATCCGAAACCCTTGTTGGACTTAGCCGCTTCTTGTGCAGCCTCTTTGATGGCATTCTTGAGACGTTCCTTAGCCATAGCAGCAGCGCCACTGTTAGCAGCCTCATCCCAACCGGAGTGGTCATCGAAGTTTCCTTCGCCCTCTTGACCACCTTCGCCACCGTCGCCACTAGCAGAGCCATCACCGCTCTCACCTTCACCTTCCGGCAGGTTGGCTAAGTACCACTCAGCAGACATGAAGAGTGGAAGGTCAGCGAAAGGACCACGACCAGGCACACAGGCAGTCTCAGGTAGCTCATCGGCGATGTGACTATTGATAGCCAAGTCAGCAGCGATGTTCCAAGCCTTGTGTGGAACGTGGTCTGGCTTACGACTGGTAACGTGGTCGAAGATCAAATGGTAGAACTCATGCTTGAGTACTCCCCTTACCTGATCCTCTGGCAGCTTACCCAGGAACTCTGGGTTGTACTTCATTTCAAAGACGCCACTACTAGGATTGACCCAGACCCCAGCAGTTGGGATCCCTGGGTCAGCAATCTTCTCTACCTTACGGCTAAGTGCTGCGAAGAAGGGTTCCTCTTGCAGTAGCCGATAGGCGTGAAGGTTTAAGTCAAAGTCTTTTTTCATCATCCCTCTCCCACTTATATCATGACATGTATCTACTATTTGTCAAGTAAATTCCACAATGGAAGGCAGTTTTTCTGCTTGCCTAGGCAGGGGGAGAGACTTAGTTACTATCACCACCTAGGATCTTGGCGAGATGGGCACCGACCGAGATGTCACCGGCAGCTTGCTTATGGAAGTTGATCACGTTAGCCTGGATACTGTTCTCACCAGCGAGAACGTTCCAAAGCTTCATAGCCGCTTCACTTGGCAGAGACACGAAGTAACCTGCCAGGTTTTCTAACTTGTCCTCAGCGACCTCTTCTTTGCAGACACCGGAAGCGTCAAGCTTTTCGATCAAAGCGCAATGGTCATTCAGACCGAAGGTAGCAAGGGTCTCTTCACGCTCACCACGCAGCAACTGTTCGACCGTCACTTGACGATCATAGTTCTGAGCAAAGTCGTTGAAGGAGACAGCAGCCTCGAAGCCGACGAAGCTGACCGAGAGAGCAAACAACTCAGGACCTGGGCTTTCCAGAAGGTCAGCACCAGCGAGCACTTGGTTGAGTCGATCCCAGGACCGACGGCTAGGGTAAACCTTGTTAGGCTCATAATCACCACTGTGTTCGAGGTGATCCCGGTTTTGATTGATGAAGTCCCAGACTAGCTGGTCAACATTCTCGTTTGCCCAACCCAACCAGTCTTCAATCGTAGGCTCGATGTCCCAGACGCTGTAGCGATCAAGCTCAGCAGGATCCATCTCGTTGACTTGGTACTGCTCTCCATGCTCACCACCGTTGATGGCAGCGAAGACGACCGTCTCAGGATGAAGGTGATGCCCATTGAGCTTGCGACTGTCGGTCAACTCGAAGATCCCTTGTCGGACCTCTAGGACCGCTCGGTCAACTTCGTCAAGGAAGAGCACTACCGGCTCCTCACAGGAAACCTTGAACCAATCAGGGGGATTGAAGGAGGTGCGATCTCCGTCGATGCTAGGAAGTCCAACCAAGTCACCCTCGGTCATCTGACTGGCACGTCGTTCAACGACAGGCAGCCCCATGTTCTTAGCGATCTGATAGACCACCTGGGACTTGCCAACACCGTGGCGTCCTCTAAGGATTACTGGCAGACCAGCTTTGCTCACCGCAGGGGCTAGGCTGATAAAGGTTTTGAAGTCTACTGACATAATGGTGTCTCCCTATCTCCACTTATATATTAGCACCCTTAGCCCACCTGTCAACCTTTTATTTGCATTTAAATCACTTTTATTTGCCCTTAACATTTGATTGCTTTTGTCTTACAATGGTGGTGATTGTCATTGATTGCCTGCTTGACACGCATCCATACACTATGTATTAGGCCCATCCCGCTCACCCCGTATTCTCCAGTCCCCTGTTTGCCCTATCTATAACTCCTTATAATCACTAGCTTTTCTAGGTGTCAAAAAGGTGACTATCTTTTTTCAAAAAAACAGTTGCAAACTTTGCACACTCTGTAACCTTTTGTTATTCTACTTAACAGAACGCTGAACAGAGTGCCACGATAGCGCCAATCGTACATCCAACGTCAAAAACAAGGGTGTTCGCCCCGTAGGCAACTGGTGCCTTATCTCTCTTCATCGTCCCACCTTTCTATGAAGTCTAAGAACCAGTCAAAGAACATATAGAGGTACCTATTGATTACTATACCAGCAGCGAATGCTACTATCATGGTTGCTACTACTCTTAGGGTGTATAACATTATTATTTACTGCCCATTCTGTTACTGCTTAGAACTCTTCGCAAAAAGTTTCGGCGGGATCGCAGGGTAGTTCCTTCATCCAAAAGCTTTCCTTCTCGTAGATGTAGCTACGGACCTTGAGTGGATTCTTCTCGGGATCCTCAAGGCTCATGAGTTCGTGGTCATCATCCACCGTAAGAACATATTTGCAGATGCGGACTCCCTGTTCTGCGATGTCTCTTACCTTCTTATCTTTGAGTTCTGACTTCTTAATATACAAGGCGAACTTACAGTACCGAGTGAACTTAGCCATCTCTTTATTGTGTAGGCTTAGTCGCTTGCAACACTCCCTAGGATCTTCTACTTTAGTAAAGGTTGTTGCACACCCCGAGCCTAATATAAACACTAGGGCTGCGGTTGATATAACCCCTAGGATTGTTACCCAATCAATCAAGGTAAATCTTTTATGTTTCACGACTGGTATTTTAAATTTCATTTGTCTCTCCGATTCATTTTAATGCCTGCCAACAATAAGATTGCTTTGTTTTGTAGCCACTGTCCTAACATCATTCCTCTTCTCTGTAATCCCCTGGCGAAGAAGAATAGCACCTTAGCTAGCATCAATCTCATCGTCTTTATCCTTTGCTGTTGTGTCTCCAAGATACCTCATGTAGTACCCTGGAATGTTATCATAATAATCTGTTTTCCGCAAGCTTTTATGAGCTTTCGATAGGTCTCTCCTGAACGCTAGATTGATAAGGAAGTAGGGTGCCTCTGCTCTGGGATTGAACCCTTTTACTTCTAGATCATCGTTAGGGTTGAAGCACAATGATGCTATTCTACCTCTACCTGTTTCTACTAGTAATGCGTTGATGAATCTTTGATATTCTTTTGTTTCTTCCCGACCTAATTCCTCATTGATCTGAGCCAACAAAGCACTGCGTTTGCCCGATGCAAGGAACTGATCTACCACGCCCAAGAGCGTGTCTTTGGTATTATCATACACGGCTAAGAAGAGTTCTCCGGCAACTCGGTCTGCCCGTATGAATGGGCAAGCTGGGAAACCGGAGAACTCTTCCCGCTTGGGTTCGAGTACGGTCATGATATACCTAAGCATATCATCTTTTATCTGTTGATCATTTTTTGTCAACGTCAAAGATCTCTGCTGCTAAATCCTCGGACGCTTGGTCCAACTCTCTGGCTGCTTTCTCTAATACTTTGCCCAACAAATGGAGCGTGACCTCTGCCTTGCAGCCGGGTTGAACCTCATGTGCCAACTCCTCCGCTGCCGTGACCCACCCGATTGTATCTTCGAGTCGTCCGCTCGCTTCTGTGAACGAGGTGAATGTTTTGTCTAATAGTCTTCCGGGTCGTGTGGCCATTTAAGCCTCCTTGCTAACAATCTTTGGTTAGGTTCTCAAGCCGCTCAAGCGACTGATTTAAATACTCTTCATCAAACTCACACCCCACAAATGAACGTCCCGTATTTTGGGCTGCGATCATTGTGGAACCTGATCCACTAAAACAGTCTAACACAACTTCGCCGGGTTGTGTATGTGCTTTTATAATCCTTTCTAATAAGGCGATCGGTTTCTGAGTAGGATGCCATCCTGCGTATTCTTTGCTGGTGGTGTGGTTGTTCTTAGTCCACACATCTGTAGGAATCTTGCCCAGTGCATTAAGCTCTGCTCCCTTGCGCACACTCTTAGCCATCTTGTAAGGTACACGGATATCGTCAGCGTAAAAAGGAAAGTCTGTGCCCTTTGAGTACATCAAAAGGTCCTCATGTTTCCGAGGGAACTTCTTCTTTGTCCGTCCGCCCCAATCATAAGCCCAGATAATCCAGTTCTGGTAGGTTGCGTCGGGAATGTTGTTGAGCACGCCCAGTTTATATTTCAAGAAGGTATCCGTCTTAGTGGTACCCCATACATAAAAGCAGCCGCCAGGCTTGAGCACCCGGAAGCACTCGGCGGTCCAGGCATGGCACCACTCTAGATAAGCTGCCTCTGAGTCCCACTGGTTGTCCCAGTTATCTTTTATAATCTCAAAGTAGGGAGGGTCTACGACCACAAGGTCTACCGAGGCGGATTCTAGTTCGTTCAAGTACTCTAAGCAATCAGCCTGCTTTAGTTCATTAGTCATTATCTCTCACAATCAACTCGACATCGGTAGTTTCGGTGTCCACTTCAACCCATACTCTCGCTCCGCAACTTAGTGGCTTGTGAGGGCTGTACTTCACCCTGCCAAGCTCCACACCGTCTTTGGTACGGATGATCGCTTCATGTGCATAGATATTTTCTTTATATGTCTTGCAAGTCAACACAGGGTCGTCGGTACCGTTTTTGGTGTTAGCCCGGATTTTATGTTGGTTGACGTGGATGATCTGCTTCACTGTACTAAGTCCCCTCTTGAAACTTGGAGTAAAATTTCGAGACTTTCGACCCTATCTGATAGGTCTTTCATCACTTCGTCATGCTTCACGACAAGCATATACATTGCTTGCATACCCCTATCGAGAGTCATCACGGTCTTTGTCATTTCGGCGATGACAAGATCTTTTTCTTCTTCACTTGACATTTTTATTTCTCCTGCTCTTCTTGCCTGCGACCTTCTTGACTTTCTTTTCTAGCTGTACAATCTTCTGCTCCAGTGCATCAAGGCGGACGTTAGTAGTGTAGTAAAAACCGACTGCCGGCATCAACAACGTGAGGATTAGAGCCACCTGCTTTAGTTCTATGTTCATTATCTTTCCTTACTCATAGTTTATCGCTTCTCACGGTATTGTCAAGCTTTTATTTTACTTTTGGGATGCCGCCGAAGTCATACATCATGTTGAAGTACCAATCATCGAATTCATTGGTCTTAACACGCTTACGCTTCTTGATCGGAGCCCACTCCATTTGCCGGAGGACTTCACGCAAAACTCTTGGGTCGGTCCTCTTGAGATAATTGGTTATTTGGTTAGCGTGTCGCTTAACTTGCGGCTTGTCCATATAAGGTCGCTTACCGTGATTTGGGGCTGCTAAACTGGTTGCTAAGAGCGTTGCTAGGATGATTTTAATCATATCTCACCTTCTTTGGGTCTAGGTTCTCAAGTTCTTCGTCATTCAAGTTGTCATTGTTGATCAAATCATAGATGGATACCTTGTCATCCTCCTTGTTAGCGTGATACCGCTCGGTAAGAATATACTGCACCATAGTCGGAGAAACCTTGTAGATATAGTGGGTCCGCTTCTGGAACCACTTAGCAATCTCTCGGACAGACATCTTGCCCTTTTGTGACCGGATCATCTCAACGTGCTTCTTCGATAGCTTGTGAGACTTCTTCTTGGCACGGAGCCTATCCGGTCTTTGCTTCTTCTCCGACATTGTTCTTTCTCTTATTTGGCTTGAAGCCATGTTTAGCGTGTGCAAACCAGATAGTTAATGCCGGTAAGCCAAAAGCTATTGCGAATAGAATAACAGAGCCCCAAAGTGCTTTATCCGTTTCCATGTTTTATTCCTCCTCTATAAAAAAATTTTGGCGAAGGTTTTCGTCCTGAGTATTACTATCTTCTTTCTTCTTGCCGCCCGTGCGAGTCAACCTTCTAATATACTTCTGCCTCATCTCGGATCGTGATGTCTTGGTTAGTCCGAAAAAATAACCGAAGAAAGACGATACCAATATCATAAAAACCATCCCGAATACAATACTAAGCTTGCCGATCGTTGTCAAGATACCGGTCCCGTGTACGGAATGTCTTCTTGCATCTTTCTCCACACTTCTTCGGCTTCATCGGCGTTAGACACTCTACCATATTTATCCTCAAGCCTCACAACGTCATCAAGTTCGGTCGTGCTCACTTCAATAATATCAACCGGTCCCGCTTCCGCATAAAACCTATGGACTTGCTTCGGTGGAACATGAATACATTCACCCTCCCTCAAAACATAATACTCGATAACTTTTTGCCCGCCGTTGTTGATGTTTTGAAACTCAACATACAAGCGACCTTTGATTACTCGAATCGTCTCTTCTTTATCATTGTGATATTGTAGCGATAAGCTACCACCCTTTTTGATGTGGATTAGCTTGCCAACATACTTGTCTGTTTTTGCCCAGAGATCTTCATACCCCCAAGGCTTCTTTGTCTTTTTAATCTTCATAATATTCCTCCAACAATCAATAACATGTTATAAACAATTATTTAATCACTTTTTTTAAGTTCATCGATGATTAAATCATACAATTTTTGTGGTGATAGATCTGCGTGGGCGTAAACCTTGTGAATCACCCCGGCAATGCGTAAACCATATGCAATCCACTCGGAGCAGTACCAGCGACCGATACGCTTAATGTGGAACGGTAAGAATTGTGAGGCAAGCATTCCGATCCAATCATACTGTTCTCCTTTTGTTTCCTCATAGAAATTAAGTAGTTTTTTATACTGCCATTGGTTGATTTCTATGTCCAAAAAGTCCCACTCTCCAGGTAATCTTTCTAGGTCTTCTCTTCTCACCCCACGCTTATCAAAAGGAGTTATGCTAATGGCTGTGCCATCCGGCAAAAGCAACTCAACATGCGAGTATAAACTGTTAGTCCAAGACCGAACTACCGTATTATGCCAATCACCTTTTCCTTTATAAAAAGCTAAACGACATTTGATGATTCTCTTTTGAACTTTCTTAGGGGGCACCAATATAATACCCAACCAAAGTGCCTACTAATAAAGTAAGGGGAATGTATAGTTTAATTTTACTATACTCTCGATACCAATAGGAGGAGGCAAGGATAAAATGTCCAAGCAAAGCTGTATCCCCACCTCCGTCCTTATACTGCTCAAGCTTTCGCTTAATTTGCTCTGAGGAAAGGCTAGTGACGCTAACCTTATCTTCACCTAAGTCCATGTCTAACTCCTCAGCCAATGTGGGTCTTGAACTTTTGCTCTGCCTTTGGCGATCTTTAGATGTTTGGCAAGCGGAATGGCTCTCCAGGCATCGATAAGGAAAACTCCCTCTGTGTCACCGTCTTGGTTGACGGTACAGCCAAACTTACTTAGAAGTCGCTTCTTTAGGTGGGTAAACTGATTCTTAGTCTCTCGTATTACTACAACTCCGATAACACCGTCGCCGTAACCCTCAGTAAACTTGTCCTCAGACCATTTACCAATAGCTTTTGCGACGGGCAAGCCGTCGTCGTCAAGAGATAACCGCAACCTGTTGTCTCTGCAAAAGATCTTAAACCATTCCGTATTCATCATCGCTCCTCATTATAAATAGTCTCAAATGTAGCTGTCTTAGTGGATACTGATCCAGCTTTCTCTCCGGTGCTGATCACCTCGAATCGATTATCTTCTAGCGCCCTTGCAAATACATAGTAGCGCCCGCCGCCTAGCCTCTCGTCTAGGATTAAAACAAACTCATCTTGTCTAGCTCTATTAGCTATGTCTCTACTAGATAGATTCAAAGCCGTAAAGTGATTGATACCACTAGAAGCCAAGCTAGTTGCCTGAACATGCCTGCGTTGATTACCTGCAATGAGCATAGATATGTTCGTTGTGCTCCACAGCATAACCACAATGGCAGTTAAGATCGACATCATTGCTAAAACCACGACTAAAGTAAAACCTTTTCTTTTTTTCATTTTTCTTTTACCGAACATTGATCATCAAGTTTCTAAATGGAGGAGGCGCTTCCCCATCATCATCGCAAACCTGCTCCACCTGTGCAGGTGTCCAGGCAAAGTTTTGTTGAAGCCATCTTTGTGTCCTAGCCTCGCACAAAACTCGTGCTTGTGGTGAG
>Ga0181409_1000454_pt1 | contig 16389 bp, 13 predicted proteins | sample 32SPOviralmetaG_FD_130138 | JGI IMG/M metagenome (GOLD analysis project Ga0181409, IMG submission 130138) | Marine viral communities from the oligotrophic San Pedro Time Series (SPOT) site, San Pedro Channel, CA, USA - 32 SPOT_SRF_2012-05-30 | ecosystem: Environmental > Aquatic > Marine > Strait... | reverse complement strand
TTCACTAAAATCATCCAAACCTAATTCTTCATTTAATAAAGAATATGCTTCAGCATGAATAGTTTCAAATGCCCCAAATGTTACAGCCATCTTAATTACTTCTGGTTTTCTAAACCATTTTGTAACTAATGTTGACCAATAATCATTTACTACTGTTTCAGTTTGAGCAAATCCTTTTAAGATAGTCCCAATTATGTTTTTTTCTGTTTCCGATAAGTTTTGTTTCCAATCATTAACATCAGACATCATAGGCACTTCTGTATGAAGCCAATGTGCTTGTTGTTGTTGTAGCCAATAATCAGATGCCTCTTGATATTCAAAAGGTTTATATACTATACGTTCTTTTAAAAGGGAAGTTTTTGCCATAATGAGTTTTTTAATTTTATTGTTTTAAGTCGAAAAATTTAGATGAACTTGCAACCTTAGAAAGCATTTTCTTCTCAAACGGATCAAAATCACCTTGAATTCTATTTGAATTAGGTTCATCAGACTCATAATCGTCGGCATTATAATCATGAACTTCAAAATGGCCTGTAGCTGTATCGGCTTTTACACCAAATGTTAAACCATCCATACCATATCTATTTTTCATAATATGAAACCTTCCAGTTCCATTTACCTTATCTTTTGCTTTTCTTGATAAAGATAGACAAAAATCTGTAATCATAATTTTATCATATGATCCAGCTGCTTTGTCTCCTTCAATCACATCATCTTTTGCACCTGCACGATTTACTTGAGAAACTGACCAAATTGGTACATCTAATTCTCTAGCAAGTCCTTTAGTGCTTGTATAAATATCATCAATTTCCCCCTTACGATCAGCAGTTCGTTTCTTTGTTGAAAGTAAGTCTACATAATCAATTATTATTAAATCAGCTTTAACTCCTAAATCTTCTACTTTACGAATATGTGATTCAATTGTTGAAATAGTTGCACGTCCTGTAGGGAATTCTTTAATAATTAATTCACCCGGTATTTCAGGGATGATTTCTTCTATTTTATTTCTATTTTGTAATACTTGGTCTACTGGTATTTTACTAAAGAAGGCATCATATCTTCTCCCTACATATTGTTCACCTAATTCCAAAGTATAATGTAATACATTAAACCCAGCTCTTACTGCAAAACCACCTAGTGCTACTAATGACCAAGATTTACCACCTCCTGGATTACCAAATATAAGGCCAAAATCTCCATTTCCGAGACCTCCTTGAAGTATGTCATTAATTCTTTCCCACGGGGTTGCAATAGTTGTTCTTGCATCTTCTCTAAAACGAGATTCAATGTCTTTATTATATTCATGTCCTACATTTTTATCATTTCCAGCTTTTAATGCTGATTCTACTAAGTGTTTTATCCCATCAAAATCTCCAGCTTTAAGTAAATCTACACTATTAAGTAGTGCTTTTTTTAATTGTTGGTTTTTACAAAATGTTGAAAATTCTTCTTGTACATATTCTAAATCTTCATCAGATGCTTCATAAGCTGCTTTTAATTGTTCTCTAACGGATAGTTTTAATACTTCATTTTCAAGTTTAGTAATTTCAACTTTTAAAATATCCATTGAAGGTGTTGTATGATACTTATCATAATACCTAAGAATTTCTTTTATAACCCATTGATGAGCTTGATTATCAAAATATTCTTCACTTAAAATATCATGAATGTTTACTAAAAATTCTTTATGTGTTAATAATGAAGATAGTACTTTTATCTGAAAAGAAATACCATATGAATTTAAACTTGTAAGTGTCATATAACTGTTTTATTTATAACTTTAATTTTTCGAAAATATCTTTTACCCAAAACTCTACATTACGTATCATTCCTCCTAATTTATCTTCGTTGTAAAATGCTACGAATTGCTCTGGAATATAATTATAATCATTAGTTTCTACAACCTGAGTTAAATATTTTTTATCATTCTCATCAAGCATAGGGTTTGATAAATCCATTATTTTATAATTTCTCTCTAAATCAGAAAAATGTTGAATAATACGAGCATATACAACATGATCTTTATATTTTTTTTCACAAATATCATACACATCATCTAATGTTAGGATTTTTTGGGTTATTTCAGGAAATTTTTTAAATAATCCCTTTTCACCTAACCCTTTAACACCCTTAACTTTATCTGAATTATCACCTAATAATGTTTTATGAATAATAAAATTTTGAGGATGCATATTATATTTTTCTCGTATAGTACCCTCAGTATAAAATTCTTTTTCCATTGGACGATATACAATAACATTTTCATTAACTAGTTGTAAAAAATCCTTATCAGAAGATACTATAAATACTTTATCTTCAGGTTTAGTTGGAATAATACTAGCCATATATGCAATAATATCATCAGCTTCTACTTTTGGTAATGAAACTGTTTTTACTGGAAGTGTTTTTAGATATTGGATTATTCTTACCATTTGATCTACTTTAGCATCATGCTCATCTTCTAAATCATCAAAAGCATCCCAATTAGTAATACGTTGAAGATCTCTACCAGATTTATACTCAGGAAGTAAATTTTTTCTAGCATTAGCTGATCCAGCTCCATCAAATACTACATAAACTTGTGTAGGTTGTACTCTACGAATTTCTGCTCCTAAAGATCTAAAAAAACCACCTAAACCTCCAATATGAACACCATCAGGGTTAACCATATTCATCATTGCAAAGTTTCTAAAAAATAGATTTAACCCATCAATCATTAAAATTCTTTGACTTTCTACAGTTTCTTTCCCTTGCTCATCGAGATTATCGAGGAGGCTTAATAGCTCTTTCTGTTTCATTTGATTTGTTTTTATACCCGAAATATACGAAAGATATTCCGGGTATCAAAGTTTATTGTGGCTCGTCTGTATGAGAAGTTATATCAGTATAAGCTTGATCTTCTTCAGCAATTACAAAATCACCTCCACCTAATATTTTTTTCCATTCATCTTTCATTTCTTCTTTATACCCCTTTAATGATTTATCATTGTCAAGTATAAAGCCATGAGGTGTCATAACAATTTTACCTCTGGTAGTAACACCATTAATGTGATTTTTATCAACTTGAAGATTTACTCTTTTAGCAAATTCAACTTGTTTACCATCCTTAATAGCCTTAATTTTAGAAGTTCCAGCTGACATAACATTACCGAATGTAACTACAAATGTTGAATCAAACCACATAGCATATCCACCCTTATTCATTAATTTTGGTTTACCCATTGGTGATTCAGCTTTTAATGTCCACACTTTATTAATAGCAACTAATGTGTTAGTATAAGGTGATGATTCTTTACGTGATAATACTATACGTTGATTTACACTATTGCCAAATTGAGTAGACATTGCACCAGCATTCCATTCATTATTGTTTTTATTTGATTTAATAGACATTTCACAAGGAACTGATCCAATTGAATCCCATAAGAATAATAAGTCATAAGGTAGATTACCTTTCTTTTGTTCATCAATTAAATCTAAAATAAAACCAGAAACATCTTCAATAGAATTAATAGTTTCTCTATCTACATAAACAAAATTACCTGTATAATCTAAAATTTCACCAGTATCTTCATCAACAACTTCATCTACTTCTAATCCCATTTGAATAGCATGTTCCCAATTCCATTTCATTTCTGTAATAATGAATACAGGAAGAACTTTACGTTTTTGAGCTGACACAGCTGCTTCTAAAAGAGCTGTTGTTTTACCTGTATCTGAATGACCTCTAAGTAAAACAATATGTCCCATAGGAATACCTGGAACTGATGTAATCTCTTGATATGCTTCAGAAAGTGGAATCCATTCTTGCTCTTTAAATTTAGCTTTTGATGTTAGTCCTTTTTTAGATTTAAAACTTTCTAAGTTAAAATTTGCTTTAATTTCTGAGGAGACTGCCTCCGATAGTGATTTTTTCTTTCTCGCCATGTATTTTATTTATTAAAATGGTAAATCGTCAGATTTCTTATCATCAGAAAATAAATCATCAAATTGTTGTCCCTTTGATTTTTTAGCTGATGTATCTAATGAATAGTTTGATGTTTTATCACTATCAAATGGTACAGCTGGTTCTGATGAAATTGAACCTTCTTCTTCCCCACCTTCAGGTGAAATAAATTCTTGTAATGAAGCTTTCATATCATCATAAGAAAGTGGTTTAAATACTTTCATTGGGTCAGCTTGATCATTTAGCAATGTTTCAACAACTTTTTCATCATCAGATAATGCTGATGTTTTTAAAGATGGTCCAATAGATGTTTTATTGTAAGGTGTTCCTGTTACTTCAGGTCCTACAGTAGATAATTTAATGTCTCTACCTCCTACAATATCAGTGTAATCACCAATTTCTTCATCAGCTGCCATGTTTAAAAATTCTTGATAAACTTCTTTACCAAATTGCCATAGCTTAACACCTTCAGCTTCTTGTCCTCTTACTACAACTGGTGCAAATATACGAGTTTTAGGATCTAACTTTTTAGCTAATCTCCAATTTTCTCTATCATTTGTTTGACGTAGTTGTTTTGCAAAATCCATAATTGGATCTTTTTCTCCCCAATTAGATGGTGAAGCCATTACTCTTTTACTACCAATTCCGTAATAAAATTTCATTTCTGTAAAAGGGAATTTTTTGTTGTATTTGTTAGGAACAACTCTTACGACTTGTTTACCTACTGAAGGTTTCCAAAATAATTGTTTAGATTGACCACCTGTGTTGTTTTGCGCCTGTTTCTGAAAATCATTAAGGCGTTGTTTAATTGCATTTAAATCCATGTTTTATAACTTTTTTATTTAATAACTATATTAATATACGAACTGCTATCCAAACTACCAAACTATAGTTCAATAATCTTGAATATTTTTGTTTTTAGTTGCTTTAACTCATCATGTTGAGTTAGGAGAACTGTATTCCTATAATGTTGCCAATCAATAGGAAATTTAGTATCAACTACTCCCCCATTTAACTTTTTAATTAATTCATTTAAAGCATTAATTGTGTATAATGTATTGGTATCTTTTTTACGATGTACCATAATTGTATTTGCTGGTAGACCTTCAGTATTACCTTGCTCTATATTATAGGTACAAACATATTCGTCATTGCTTTTTATATGCAATACAAATATTTTTTTATATAGAATTGAATAAGTTGTAGATATACGTTCTAGTAATTCATCTAACTCTTCAAGTGTTGTAAAAGTACAAAATAATTTGTTATTCAAATCTGTAAAATTTAAGTTATTCAACTCCTGAAAGTCGTCTACAGTATACATATTAGCATATTTATTTGAAATTGTAAGTGTCTCCATAATTAGTTTTTATTTGTAACTTCTTTTTATTAAATACTTCTTCTATTTTATTTAAAATCTCTTTTTCATTACTGTCAAAATCAAACAAAAACGAATCGTAAGTATAAAGTACTAACTTTGTTTGCGTGTTTTTCAGCAATTTTAATATCTCCCATAATATACAGACGTTATATGACGTCTCCAAATTTTGTAGTAGATAATTTAATAATTTTTGGGGTTTCATATCTTCTAATTCATCTCTAAAGAAAATATGCTTAGAAATAGGACATTCAATGTAGCCTTCATTTTGAAAATGAGCCCACAACTCATCAGTATATACTTGAACTTTTTTAAAAAATTCCAGATCTTTATATTGATCGAATACTCCTCCGTATAGTTGTTTAAATGTTAATTCTTTTGCTTTTTTATAATCAACCCCATACATTTCCGCAAAGGCCATGTGAATGTCTTTACCACCAAAATCATAATCGACCAACTTAGCCAAAAGAGTAGGATGGTAAGCCCCAATGTCAAACTCAATAAAAGTGTTATTACGAGGGATAAAAGCGTTTCTGCTCCCGTTGTCTTTGTTAAGCGCGGCATAATTTACTCCTTTAAATTTATTGCTTGGTCTTCCTGTAAGGGTTTTGAAGTTGTATTGCGTGTAGGTGATGTCTCCATCGATAGCGTGAAAGTGCGATTCAAATTCTTCTCTATTAATTCGTATTCCACTTCGCTCCAAGGCGTTGAATACCACTGTAGTTTTTGTGTTGTTAAATTCATTGATTGGTTCATATATTTTATCTTTTAATTCATTATATAAATCTTCACAATACTCATAGTGTTTAACAATTGGTATTATTTTATTTATATCTTTTTTCTCCTCCATTTTACTATAAAAGTAGGAGTGGGTTTGTGTCCATTGTTGTATATACGTATGAGAGTTTAGTGTTATGTCATAAAGAGTTTTTAGTGGAAAATAATGTAAGAATTCCTTTTTATCACGTACGTATAATTTATTATATTTGTTTAATACGTGTTTAACGTTGTTTATATCAACAGTTAATGTTTCTCCATGTGATACGGGGATAATATACCCCTTAGTCGCTAATAACGGACGAATATAAACAGCACATATTTGATTTTTTGTAGGGTGAATTCTATTATTATATGGAATAATCTCTACAAATGCATCTTTATAATTACTTTGATAAAATGTCTTTAATTGTTCTTTAGATTCAACTAACCAAAACATAACTTTTATTTTGGGTTAATATAAGAAATTAAATTAACTATACCAAATTATAAGTAAAATTTTAAAAAATTATTTTTTAGGAATTGAGATAAACCTCTTCTTTTATTATCTCTTTCTTGAAGTAAAACTATATTTTTATTAGTCTGTTCTACTTCTGTTTCATCACCTACTATAGTCCATTGAATTTTAAAAGGAATGTATGGTTGCCATAAATAAGCATTATCCTTTTTTACTAATTTTTCATAAGTTTCTAAATTTAATTCCAAATACACAGGTTGATTTACCTTTACACAAAAATATCTTGTAAATTGTCCTAACTCATAATCATCTATAGTTGGTGTAGGATAATATTGGTTTGGTAAAAGTAATCTTACAGATTCATCTAAATTAATACCTTGTAATCTAGCATAATCTACTACCATTCCTTCATCATATCCAGGAGTATCTAAACTATCAAATATTGTAGGATAATCTCCATATGCTATAGCACTTTGGAGAGAATCAGGTTTAAATGTTATTGCTGTATCCTGTACTGGAACTAATTCAACATTAGGTGGATCATTTGGTGTTTTACCTGTAAAATATTTACCATTAAATTGTTTATAGTAATATCCCCTATAATACTCTTGAGTAGATTTTACCATTAACTTATTGTCATTGGTAAATTGATTGGTTAATATTCTATTTTTAGGTATATACATTTTATGCTAATTCTGGGGCTCTAAATATTATTAAATTCCAATTATCACTAGGTCTGGTTCTATATACAAAAGTTGAACCATAATTTGTTGATTTTGAGGTTGACCATTTAGAACTATTTATCCTTCCTACATAAATCTGGGTATGTCCATATTTGTAATGTGTATTTGAACCTGTTGAGGGTTTATCATTAGCATAGTAAGCAACTACATCTCCAAATCCCCAAACAGTAGTATTTAATTTTGAATTTAAAGTTGTTCGAGATAAACCTGTGCTTGTTGTTTTAGTATACCCTAATTTAGTTAAATTATTATAATACTCATTATTATTATTAGCATTACCCCCAGCTCTTAACTTATTACCTGATATTGATTTACCATTTAAATATTTTACATAATTAAGGGCTAAATTATAAGTCCATTGAGCACACATACCACTTACTTCTCCATCTCTTGCAAATACAGCATTATATGAATCTTGCATAGCATTAAATCTTGTTATTGCTGTTGGGTTTAATGATTCTGGTGGATCAACTACTGATGTTGCAGGTAATGGTTTTGTAGTACCCGAAGAATAAACTTGTTGTGTTGCTGTTGATTGTTGTTGAGCTGGTCTATTAGGAGTACCTGGTGATTTATTTGCTGGGACTGATAATGTATCAAGTTTTGTTATCCAAGCACTACCATCAATTTTTTGATTTACTCCTGTTACTTGGAGATCTACATTATCATCTTGATATGAAGGAGGTAATACATCATCTGTCATTAAAAACTTTTGAAATAATTTAATACCTGATATACCATCCATTTCTAAACTTAAATTAAAAGGTAAGAAAAATGGTGCTTGTAAAACTGGATCTCCTCCAGTTAAAGGTTGACTAGCTAATATTCCTAATAGTAAATTAGCATGAGTATCATTAAATGCAGTTAAAGAATTAACATTATCATCAATCCATTTTCTTCCTCCATAAACTGTTTCAAGTAATTTTGCTTTATCATCATCACTATCAGCATCAAAAATATTTTCTTTAAAATTTGTAAGAGCTTGTGATTCAGGTGTTGGATCTTTTTCACCCCCAGTTTCTTCAGTTGAAGGAGATGATAGTTTTTCAGGAATTATTCTATCTTCTAACCCAGCATTATAATTTGAAAATGCAGTTGCATTTCCTGATACTTGGTTTGAATTTGCTTGAGCTCCTATAGATATCATAGTTGCAAAATTATTTGATAAATCTGCAGTTAAATTAACATTTCTAATAAAACTACCATTAACACCTGGTTTTACTCCAAATACATTAAATCTAGTAAATTCTCCAGATGGTGGTGGATTATCAAATCTTTGAGGAATATCTTCTATAAATTGAATTTGTGTGCCATTTTGGGATAGTCTACAATCAAATGAATTTATACTTCCTAAAGATTCTATTATACCTTTATTTATTGATTGTAAATAAGAAATTAAACTAACATCCCCTCCTTCTTCAGGAGCTAATGCAGTAAGTGTTGCAGAGATATAATTAATATTTACCATAACATTAGCTAATCGAGCTAAATAAGTATTATTTTTATATTTAAAAACATCTGCAATTTCTCCCATTACTTCATTTAATTCCGTTTCAGGAAAAACTAATGTTTCATCTCCAGCAGCACCATTAGTATAAGGTATTAAACAAACTTTTGGGTTTGAAGAAAACTGCCCTGGAATAGTTAGTATAACATTATCATCATCATCTAAATCATCAAATTTCATATCAAAAGTAACTATAGGTACTGGTTTTGGTTTAGTAGTATATAGTAATAATTTTGCTTGAATGAAAGCCATTAAGGCCCCATATCTCATATAAACCTGTGGAGATTCATTTTGATCATCATCTGTGGGTTCAACAGGTACTGCTAAAATTGCTTTTTTAAATCTTTTATTAGCCTCTGCAGATGGTTTTCCGGTTTCATCAGGAATTCTTAAAATATAATTAAAAAGTTTAGGTGGTGATGTTGATGAATTATCTTTAGCTACAAGTTTAGCACAAGCTTTAAATAAATCATACATTTCTCTATGCAACATAGATTTATTCTTATTTGCTATAAGAGGTAATTGATCTTCACTTTCTTCTTCATCACTACTTGAAAATAAACTTGCAAAAAACCCTTTTCCATTATCTTCAGATTCAGTATCTTCACTTGTAGATTTATCTTTAGGGTTAGGAATATTTATTTTTAAAGACTCAATAACATCTCCTACTGATGTTAATTGAATTTGACAGTCATAACTTCCATCAGGATTAAACTGCCAATTAAATTTCGTTATTTTACCATAAATAGCATCATAATTTCCAAATTTTAATTCTCTTTCTTTTTCTATTTTTTCATACAACTCATATTGAGTAGAACCACCATTAAGTAATGCTGTTAAAGGAGGAGAATAAAAATTATCCATTGATTGTATATTACCATTATTATCTAAATAAGTACTCCAACCAAATTCTAATAATAAAGTATAACCAGGTCTTAAATATAAAACATCTAATAATTGAAATTGAGCTTTTGAAAAACATTTTACATTAATTATAGTTTTACTTAATGCTCCATTATTATAATAAGTAATATCAGCATCAGTAATACCAGGCATAGGAACAAATCCTCTTTCTTGAATTCCTCCCCAACCATAAGCTCCATTAAATCCAGATAATTGATCATTTAATCCACCTTTTAATCCAGAAAATGAAGTATTAGATTCTAAATTTCCTTGGGGTGAAGAAACAACTCCTCCTTGAAGAATTAAATTTCTTGATAAAGCATTTCCTGAAAATTGATCTACGGGTAAACCTAATGATTCTAATTGTTTATAAACTGATTTGTTTAATTCTATTTGATTACCATCTTTATCTTTAGGTCCAAATTTTGTTACATCTACTGAACTTGCTAACCTTAAAAATGGGGTTTTAGTACTATAAGCTAAAAGATCATTTTCAGGTATATTATTATATTTTCCTAAAGATGTTTGTCTAGTATCTATTTGATCTTTTACCCACTGCCTAAATGGTAATCCTAAAAAGTTTGACATAACTTATTGATTTAGTATGTTATAACTATCTACAATTTGTTGCACATTTACTGGTATTCTAATTTGTGAACCTTCTGTTATAAATAAAGAGCCCATATTTACTACATTAGGATTAGCTATTGCTATTATCCAATATAATGTAACATCTTGATAGAATTGGTTAGCTAATAAATCTAATCTATCACCAAATTCTGTTTCAACCCATATATCACCTTCATTAGTAGGTACTTCTGGGTATTGTACACTATTATAGTATTCAGTACCTAAAGTTCCTACAAATTCATTTGTATTCCTTAATTTTTCTATACCTGCATATCTATTCATAATTAATTTGATCCTTGTACATTACTACTTGTGTTACCTATTCCACTTGATAATTGCTTTTTATATTCATCGGCATAATTACCTCTTGAATTAACTTCATTTGATAATGCTATATACCTTTCATCTGGGTTATTTGCATCATTTGCTTTTTGTGGTAGGAATGTATGAATAGGAGTAAACGAAAACCCGCTTACTTGAATCATATGTGGAAGTTCTTTAACTGAGCTATCAGATCCGCCTTCAGCATTTATTGCTATTTCCCAAGTTGACTCTTGAGGTACTGTATATGTTAAACCACTTATAAATCCTGGTTGTTCATATAAATATCCCCCAATAGTTAATCTAACTAAATTTCCTCTCATAAACCCAGCTTGACTATAATCAGGAGCTAAAGTTGATGCTAAATAATTTAATTTTTTATACATTGGAATTAATTCAGCTTTTGATTGAGCATAACAAGTAAAACCTAAACTAATTGATCTTCCAAATCCTTGATAATTATATAAAGTATCTCCTCTACCTACATATTTAATAGGATTCCACTCTGATGTATATGAATCACTAAAACTATCAATATGTGCTCTAAAAATCATATAAACTGCTTCTCTAGGAGTATTTGCATCATTGTTAATAGCTGCTATTCTAAATTTAACTAAATCATTAGTAGCTAAATCAGGTACTTCTGCTGGGGATGTTGCTGTAAACATCGGCTGAGCATTTAGTTTATCTAATGCTGTAAGTTCAGATGCATTTATACCATAATCCCAAACATTTTTATTACCAGCTGCTGTATTACTTCTTCCTGGTTGCCCCATACTAAGTCTTAAATCCTTATTTTTAATACGATAATCTGGGGATAAAGATAGTATTTTTGATGATTGATTTCCACCTGTTCCATCTTCATTTTGTGATGCCGCGGATCCTGTATTTGGGTAAGTATATAAATCTTTTCTAAAATCCTGTGGGTATAATGTTGGGACCGGGCCTTTAGCAACATTAGTTTTTGTAATTAATTGGTCTTGATTATAAGTTAAAGAATTAAAACCAAAACCACTTTCATCAGTTGCATCATATAATACTTTAGGGTTAGTTTTAATTTCTTGAAACCCATTATCTACAAATATTTGATTTACTTTATATGAGAAATTTTGAGTCGGACCATTAACTCCTATTGTAATGGCGTCAGCTCCCCCAATTTCAAATAATGCTGATTGTTGTTCAGGGGTTATTCCTGGGTTTAAAACTGAATATTTACGAGTTGCATAATCACTACCAAATACACTATAATCATTACCTATAAAAGAATCTGTTGTATCAACTGTTTTATTTACTAAATATGTTCCATTTTCTATTCCTGAATAATTTGGGTTTCTAGGCCCTGTTCCTTGGTCAGCAAATAAAAGATTTGTATTTCCTATACCTAATATAGCTCCTGGACCCCCTGAGTAAGAATATACATTAATTGGAAGAGCTGATGTATCTACATTATTAATATGAAAATCATATAATTTATCTAATCTATTTTGATTTACAGGTTCTGAATTTCTTTGATCTTTAGTTATTCCATAGTAAGTAGTTATACCTGCTCCTGGAAATAAACCTCCACTTTCATTTGCTGTTGGATCTAAACCTAAAAGATTTGGATGACCCCCAAATGCTGCTCCTGTTGCTGATAGTATAGTTGAAATTGGTGTATAAATACCTTGATTAACTCCTCCACCTCCACCCATTACCAATTCACCAGCACCAGATGCACCTAATGCCCCAGCAACAAAATTACCTATAGATTGTAAGATAGAAGGACTATCACCTCCAGATGGAGAAAATGAACCCCCATCAAGTTTTTGTTGTTGATTTGCTCCACCATAACCTAATCCTCCAGCTTGTGTTTTAACAGATGTACGAGATAATAAATTTTCTTTTGCTATAAATTTTATTCCTGAAGCCCCATCTATCATGTACTTCCCTAATCTAGCTACATCATCTAATGTGTTAGATACAGATTTTAATCCTCCCCTAACTACAAAATCAGGACCTGACCTTACAGGAAGATCATCAGAGCTTAACCCTTCAGGGATATCCTTAGTAATGTAAGGTTGCTTACTACTACCCCCATCACGTTTGTCTCTTCCCCAAGATAAACTTTTTAAATCTGTCTTGAAATTTATTAGAGGCATATTAGCTTATTAAAACGATCTTTGTTCTGGTGCGTTTGCTGAATATCTATTTACTGGTTCTTGATAAGCCTGTGTAGCTTGACCAAGTGCTGAAGGTGATGGGTTTGTATAACCCATAGCTCCTGCTCCAAAATTGTTATAAGCTGGTAAATTTAATGTAGGATCACCAATATTAGAATATTGATTATGTAATAATGAATTACCTACAATACTTACACTGTCCGGAGTAACACCATCAGCTGGTGAAACAGGAACTGCTAATGCTGATCCATTTGTATCAAATGATTTTTTAATTGATTCTGCCATAATTTATGTATTTAATTGTTTTATTATAAATATTAACCTATTCTAGAAGTCGCTAAAGCCATTGATCTACCTGCTTTTGCTCCATCAATATAGACATCTCCACCTTCTTTAACAGCTACTAATATATCTTTTAATAATGTTATCATTTCAGCATTGTTTGTACTTTCTTGTTGGGTTTGAGAAGATCCCGTTGAAGTTTCATCACCCCCAAATATACTACTTACAATACCTCCAATTCCTCCTGATTCACCACTAAATAAATTACCTACGACATCCGTAATGCCCTTCATAGGTGCTGTAAGAGCACTACCTGCTGCTGATACTAATGAGTCTCCAATATTATCACTTCCAAATAATCCTCCAACAGTATTCATAATACCTCTCATAGGTGCTGTTGCTGCTTTTAATACTGCATCACCTATAGCAACCCCACTAGGTAACATATCAGCTAATTTACTTAATGGTAAAACAGCTTCTGCTTCTGAACCTTCTCCAACTAATGCATTTGTAGGACCTGTAACTACTCCACCTTCTGCTAAAGCTACCATACCAGCTAAATCTGGGGACTCCATTAGTGAAAAATCAACACCTGGTAGAAGGTTAACGCCTTTTATTACTACATTTAAAGCACCAACTACAAGATCTGTTATTGCTTGGAAAGGTATTGCAATTAATTTTACTGCTCCATTTACAATACTTTTAAGCCCACCTAATATCATATCAGCATCAAATGAAAATATACCTGCAACAACTTCACCAAATCCCCCGAATATTGATGTAAATCCAGATGCCAAACCATCAAATATACCAGTAATTGCATCAAAAGCAGGCATCAAAGTAGTTACTACTAGTTGTATTATATCACCTACTAATTTGGCTATTGGGGATAAAATAGCAAATATTGGTTTTAAAACAGCCATTAAAGCATCAATAATAGGCATTAAAGGATCTACTAATTGAACAAATAAATCTGTAAATTTTTCCATTGCAGCATTCATCTTATCTTGGGCTGTTGCTGATTTCATTTGATCTAATACTCCTGCTTTAGCTAATTTTTTCTTTAACTTTTCGGTCATTAACCCTTTTTCCATGGCCGTATCATATTCCTGCTGAGCAGCTGACATAGATTTAAAACCTGCTTTTTTAACAGCTTCATTCTTTTGCTGTTTTACAAGCATATCAGCCATTTCATCACGAGATAATCCAAAAGCTTTAGCCATTGCTTCTTGTTGAATAACATTCATGGCTCCAAATTCCTTAGCAGTCCCTACTTCTTTTCTTATTTCAGTTGCTAGTTTAGCTTGATCACCTGCTAATGCTGCTGCTCTAGCTCCTTCTAAATTAAGTTGTTTACCAGTTAATAGCTCAGCTTCCATTTCAGCTGCTATTGATGATTCAAAATCTAATAAACTCCCCCCCATTTTTTCTAATTGGGATTGTGAAACACCTAACATTTTAGCTTGAAATACTTGCCTAACCATTTCTTTAGTATTCGCCTGTGCTGTTAACATCTGAGCATTAGACATTTCTGCTAATCCTTCTTGAATGTCTTTAGCATTCATCATAACTCCGGTTTGATTACTCAACTCCATAGTTACTTCTGTAACATCTGCTAATTGATCTTTAATACTTCCACCAGCCATTAATGCTTTTTTACCAAACATGGCCATTGCTTTCTCTGATAGGCCTGTTCTTTCTGAAACCGATGCAAATTCAGATGCTAATTCACCTGAAAACGCAACTGACGTTCCAAATGATTTATTTAATGCCATGTTAGCGGCAACAACATCTTTAGATGATACTAATAAATCTCCAGACATAGCTGCAGCATCCGCCATTTCGGCGTTTACTCTTCTTGCTGCATCCGCAGAAATACCCATTGATTTTGCTACTTCACCTGATTGTTTATCAATTTGCATAAATGCTTGGACAGCTTCTACAATAAGAGCAAGAGGTCCCATTGCTTTTTTAAGTATAGGTCCTAATGCTTTAAAACCGGCCGTAAGAGTACCTGTTGCTTTTAATGGTAATTTACCTACTTTAACCTGTTTAGCACTTACACCTGCTTTTTTAAGAGCATCACCCATTTTCATCCCTTCAGCTCTAAACTGTTTATAGTCACCAATGCCTTTATTTATACCAGCATTCATTTCAATCTGTTCAGCTCCATGAGCCCTTGCTGCTTCAGCTGCTTCCTGAACAGGTCCTGCTATTTTAGACATCCCTAATTTATCAGCAACATCACCCATTAACCCAAAGGCTTTTACTCCTCCTGTTTTACTGATTGCATCTGATGATTCTCTAGTTTGTTCAATTTGTCTTGCAACTTCTCTTGCTTGTTTTGCTTGCTCTGCTAATGAATTAGCAATTTCAGCATTTAATCTTCTGCTATCTACATCTCCAGAGTTAGACATTTCAGAAAATTTTGCTTGTTGCTGTTTAGCTAAAATAATATTTTTTTCTAATGTCTCTTGCTGTTTGGTTAGTGTAGCTTGAGTTTTAGAAAGACCTAGTTCTTTTGAAGTGATTGAATAGGCTTCTTGTGCAATTTTTGTTACAGAGTTAGATATATCTCTTGTAAGTTTTTTTTCAGATGTTAAAAATTGTTGTTGTTTTACTTGATCTTGAAGACTATTTGCTATATCTTGTTGATCAGAAAGTACGTCAGAATTGATTCCTCTTCTAGTTGATAAAAGTTCAATAATTTGTTCTTCGAGCGTTTTCGTTCGAGATGTTTCATTATTAATCTCTTTATCAATACTAGCAGTTTGCCTCTTTTCGTTATTTAAATCTTGTTGATTTTTTATATCTTTTTGATCAGCCATCCAGCAGTAATTTTGTTATAAATATTAAGAAATATTACTTCCTCGCTGCTTTAGTAACATAGTTAGGTTTTGATGTTGATTTATTTGTTGGTGGGTTAAATGCTGTTTTTGGGATTTTCGGTTTTATTGAACTGTTTAAATCTATATCAGTCCCTTTTCCCTTTGATGCTTTTTTCTGTGCGTCAACAACAGCTTGTTTAGCTTTTAAGATTTCTTGATAAGTAAATCTTCTTAACCATATAGGCATCCCATAGACTGTGTGCCAATCATATCCACCTCCACCATGATATACTATATCATTGATGCTACGAAAAACGTCAAGCCTATAGCCCGGAGTCAGGCCAAAAAAAGTTGACGGTCATCGGTAGAGTCAATTCCTCTACGATGCCGTCGCTACTCTCATGGTTAAATTTTAAATCAATATCTGGTTGGAAATCTTTAATATATTCTCTTAATGC
>Ga0181409_1000449_pt1 | contig 16472 bp, 29 predicted proteins | sample 32SPOviralmetaG_FD_130138 | JGI IMG/M metagenome (GOLD analysis project Ga0181409, IMG submission 130138) | Marine viral communities from the oligotrophic San Pedro Time Series (SPOT) site, San Pedro Channel, CA, USA - 32 SPOT_SRF_2012-05-30 | ecosystem: Environmental > Aquatic > Marine > Strait... | reverse complement strand
CTTCCGTGAAGGTGCGGCAGACCTGTTCGGTGAAGCGGGCAGTGGCGGTAAGAAGAAAGGGTTTGGTCAGTCGGGTTCCTTCGGCTCCAAGTTTGGAAAAGGTAAGTTTGGAGAATGAGCGACATACTTCTGAAACATAAAGTAGGCCCACGGCTAATGATGATGGTGATGACAGCCATGTATATCCGTGTGATTGAGTGGGGAATTTCACTTGAAGATTTGTCCACTCAACAGAGCGCCATGATTTCAGTGTGCAGTGGGAGCATGACAGGCTCGTTTGCAATATGGATGGGGAGCGAGACCAAAAATGGCAAGTAAGTTAAATGAGAATAGCGAGATTACTATACCACTCAGGAACCTAGTGAGTTTAGTGGCCTTCACTGCCGTATCTGTATGGGTCTACTTCGGCCTAGCAGAGCGCATCAACTTTTTAGAACACACCATGACGATGACTATCGTAGAGGTGGAAGAGAATGACGACTGGATTGATGACTTCAAGCCGCCAGAAGATGTGACGAGAGCAGTCGCACAAGTTCACGAACTGGAAATAAAAGTAGCAGAAATACTACACCGAATAGAAACATTGGAAGGTAGATAATGTTAGCAGTTCTCGGAAAAATCCTTGGTTCAGACAAGGTAATTAGCAAAGGCATAGACCTCTTGGACAGTTTCCATACGTCTACGGAAGAGGAGATAGCCGCTAAGTCGAAAGCAAAACAAGATTTATTATCAAGTTACGCTCCATTCAAGGTGGCCCAACGCTATCTCGCTCTGATGTTTGGACTCACATACCTGTCTGTCTTTGTGATTGTCATGTCTATGACGCTGGCAGGCAAGGGAGACATAGACAGCGTGAAGTCTGTAATGGGTGATTTCTACATAGGTGAAATCATGTTTGCCATCATCGCTTTCTACTTCGGTGGGGGAGCGTTTGAGGGAATCATGGAAAAGAGAAAGGCTAAATAATGTTCAAACTATCTCAACGAAGCGTCGGCCGACTAGCTGGCGTAGACGAAGCCCTGACTGAATGTGTTGTTCGAGCTATCGAACTGACCAAAGTCGACTTCGGTGTGACATGCGGGATGCGTACTTGGGAAGAACAAGAACGGCTACTCGCCGCAGGCAAGTCGCAAACTATGAAGTCGAAACACCTAGACGGCAAGGCTGTCGACTTAGTCGCATATTGCGATGGTCAGATTTCTTGGGAGTTAAATCTATACGACGATGTAGCTGAAGCTATGCGTTCAGCCGCCAATGAGACAGGGCTTGAAGGATTACGTTGGGGTGCGGCTTGGCAGATACCTGACATTCTTGAGTTCTATGGGACGATGGAGCAGGCCAACTTAGAGTATATTGATTTAAGAAGGTCGCAAGGTCGTCGGCCATTTATCGACGCACCTCACTTTGAGATTGGAGCTTAAAATGTACACAGTAAAATCAGGCACTCGCTCAGTAGGTAATGTCAGCTCCTCCTCACGCCCTACTCAGTACGCCAAGGCGGGGCGCATTGGCAACATGAACACTAAGGGCTGTCCCTGCATCACAGGAGAAATGAAGTATGGCACCAAGAGCGCCAAAAAAACCGGCAAAACGTGACGCTTGCTACAAAAAAGTTAAGGCTCGGTACACGGTTTGGCCAAGTGCATATGCGTCTGGCGCTTTGGTTAAGTGTAGAAAAGTGGGCGCAAAAAACTGGGGTAACAGTAAGAAAAAAGGAAAGAAATAATGTACGGAAAGAAAAAAGGTAAAGGCAGTGGCCGGAAGAAGTAGTGCAAACAGCCTCAAGACTTGGTTCTCTAAGAACGGGGGCAAGGGCTGGATTGATTGTAAAACAGGCAAGCCGTGCGGGCGCAAGAAGGGTGAGAAGCGTAAGGGCTACCCTGCTTGCCGTCCGACTAAAGCGCAATGCACATCTGCTATGCGGAAAAAGAAAAGCAGTAAACGAATATCATGGAAGGCTTGAATGGAACCCATAAGCGTAGCTCTTGCCGCAGTCGCCGCCATCAAAAGCGGCGTCCAGATGGGCAAAGATATTTCCACGTTGGGGAAGGAAGTCGGTCAGCTATGGGGTGCAATCGACACAGTAAAGAACGCACACAGTAAGAAAAAGAATAATCGTGGCTCAGCAGAAGAAGAAGCGCTTAGCACATTTATGGATGCTAAACGCGCACAAGACTTAGAAGATGAACTACGTCAAATAATTCTTTACACACGAGGGATGGACGCTTGGCAAGAACTGCTACGTCTGCGTGGGCAGATAAGGAAAGAGCGGCAAGCACAAGAGAAAGCTCGGATAAAAAGAAACCGACAAATTTTAGAGATTGCCATAGGCGCAATACTCTTGAGCCTCGGCCTTGTCGGCTTCGTTGTCTTTGCCATCTTCTTGTTTGAGCGACGACGTGGCGGTTGATGTCTCTCCGCTACAGCACTCATTAACATACAGCTTACACACACTACACTGAACATGCCCATGTACCTCTACTGTGCCAGAACTGTGGCATCTCGGACACAGCCCAGCGTCGATGGCTCTTTGCCATGAGCCGTCACCTTGAATAATCATATCGCCCTCGCTTGCATCTTCACACCAATCGCTGAGTCTATCTGGTCGTACAAAAGACTAGGCGCACCTTGGTTCACTATTGTTATGTCAGGCTCAGCAGGCAGGGCTTCGCTAGGATGTTTGTCTCCTGTTTCGGAAGTTGGGTTCTGGAGGAGAATGACTAACCCCCCTAACCTCTTCACCCGCATCACTTCGTTGTCGAAGCGACAGTCGTCGACTACGACCGGGCGACCCGACTCCAAGAGCTTCGTCACTTGCTGTTCCCAGAGATTTCCCCACAGGTCTACGCCGATACACTCTCGACCCCATTCCGTTCCCAAACTCTGCATCGCCCATCGTGGTGTCCTTCCGCATAGCAACTTAGAGGGCTTGTCTTTTAGCTCACCCTCAATATGTCTGTCATCCAGTCCCATCGTGCGAAGCATATCCTTCAGCGGGCCAGCGAACTTGACCCTAGTATAACCTAATCCATCGACTAAGTAGTCCGCAGAGAAGGTCTTGCCACTCCCCATATATCCACAAAAAGCTATCAATCTCATTCGTCCAGCAACCCCATCTTTAATTCAGCAACCTCTCTGTTGATGTACTTTAATTTGTCGAGCGCTTTGCGCCTGTCGCTGAACGCAGTCTCAGTCGCCTCTTCACCCATCTCAATCAACCATTCAATATCTCTGACGCGGCCTTTGATGCTCTCCGACTGAAACTCTAAGTCGATAATCTGGCGCTTCATCTCTATTCTTTTTTCAGACATAGCTATCCCCTGTCTTTCGGCTTATATAATGTCCAGTCCTTACAGTCAGTGGCGTCACAAACACTGCACTTAAATGTTCCGTCCGCTTCTGCGTAGCTGTTGCCGCAAGTCCTTACGGTCATCTCTTCCGGCATAGCGCCATGCCAACACGCATCCCTTTTGAAGCACCCCTTGCACCGCCAGTCGCTTTCATCTGTTGCAATCTTTGCGGCTTCGTTTGCGATGACCCTCTCGACTTTTGTTGTCAGGTACGAGAACCTGATAATGTCGAAGTCGACAAACTCGTGGTGGTAAGCCGAGGTGTTCTTGTTGTATGCCACCAATACAAAACGCTCTATACCACTAAGACCCATCATGAATTGCATCTGGTCAAAGTAGTTTGGGTGACTGCCTTTAATCCCCTTGCGGATAAACTCTTTATGCTTGTTGTCGTTCATCGACTTAATCTCAAGCCCAATGGTAGCTTCATCAAGCTCAAGCAATCCGTCAGCATTACCCATAACCAGACCGCCGTAGCCTTCAAAACGCCACTGCTTCCCAGACATTGGGTCTTTCTCCATGACATGGAGTCCAGCTTTTCTCATGTCCTTTACGACGTCGTACTCAATACGATGGCCGTCACGGAAGATGCGAGCCAGTCGGCTGTCTGGTGGTGTGTCGGGGTAGCCTCGGAATGAGAAGGCGACTGACGCCTCACACTGTTGCCCGATGCCACTCGCACCAATATATTGCCGAGCCTTTTGCTTCCTTGGCTTTGCAAAGGCGTCTTCGATAAGCTGGGTAATATCAGTCATGGTCTCATTTCATATGTTAAGGGGGGCATTGCGCCCCCCTATTTTAGAACTAAAACGGAATGTCGTCGTCCAAGTCTTGCTTGGCTTCCGTCTTGTTTTCCGTCGGTGGCTTTGTTGATGAGCCGCCAATTTCGGCGGGGTCGAAGTAGCCCTTCACAGTCGACCCCTCACGTTCCTCGCCGTCTTTTGTGTATGTGTCGGAGACCACTGACACACCGGGCTTGAGACCTTTCATCGAAGCGATGTCTTCGGGGCGGTCAGGATTAGAGTGACCACCAAACGTGAGCAAAGCCTTTAGCTGTTCACGACCAATTCGTGTCGCCTTCTCCGAGGAAGGAACGTGTACGTTTATCCAAGAGCGGATTGAACCACGCCCAGATAAATCGTTAAATGTAACTTCGATTTGCTTGCCACCTGTTCTGGTGTCACGCAGTTTTGCTTCAGTCACTTCGCAGTGGTAACGACCCGGTGAAAGGGTTGTGCTACCGCTTGATACCTCAAGTGACGAGAGGTTTAATTCATTAAATGAGAATGACATCTAGGTCTCCTGTTCGTTAATTTTGGCGAAGTCTTCGTCACTCATGTCCATCTTCTTGAACAAGTCGACGATGCTTCCTGTTTGCTCAACCGAGCGTAGTCTGCGCTTTTCATCACGCACCTTGCCTTTCCAGCCCCGCACTTCTTCGGTCACGACATAGCGCACGACCTTCTGTCCATCAGACTGGTTGCCCGACGTATGCCGAACACCACAGAAAACGCAGTCGAAAATTCCGGGTAGCTGTTGCATTGAGGCTTTGCCATCAATCATTGGCCAGTATTCGGTATTGCCATTATCGTCTGAGTTTTCTTTGGCTAGAGCAGTAACAAGATAGTGCATCGGCATATCCCGTATTGCCTTACAAGCACCGACTAACTGCGAAGCGTGGGTTGCCCATGCCTCAAAGTTGTTTGCGGGCTTGCCCTTTTTCTTAGCATCCGCTTCAGCCATAGCTTCAGCATACTGCTTTGAGTAGTTCGACAACTCAGTCAAGCTGTCGATGCCTACCCACTTGTACTCCTTCGCTTTGAAGTCGTCCGTCCGCATCCACTTGAAGATGTCGACGAAAGAATACTCACCCTTATCAGGATTTGTTTCGCCGCCCCATGAGGTGAATGGAAGGTAGTCGATGCCAGCGGAGCGGATAGAAGACAGGCCGCTCTCGCCAGAAATGATGAAGCCATTACCGTAATAGTTTTGGTAATGCTGGAATTGGGTGGTCTTCCCCCAGCCGTGGTGTCCATATAAAAGACACTTACGATACGAGGTTGTGTGGTCTCTTGTGTTCATAGGATTAAACATCAGTTGTTCTCCGTCACGGTGATTTTTGCCGCGCCGGGTTTCCGAGTGAGGGCTGGAAGAAGGACACGCTTGTCTTCGTCGTCAAGCCCTTGGAACTTACGCTTATCAACCGTCATTTTTTTGGTGACATGGGCAGGGACTTCACCATCAGTTGGATAAAGGTCAGCGATTAACTCACTATCCCAAGTCCATCTCTCAGGTCTGCTCACGGTGACAGTCAGTTTGTTTCCGACTGCTTGGGTTTGTTCGCCAGATTGCTCAACAAATTCTGCAAGAATTTTATCGCTAAGCACTGACATTCTGTTCTCAATGGCTTCCTTGCGCTCGGCAAGAGTTCTCCATTCATCACATATTTTGGTAAATTCGTCCGGTGTATCGGACGTACTCCAATCGCTCATGGTCACGGTCTCCTTAACTTATTTGTAACGTGACCTTAACGTACAACAGTCACACTACTTACACAACCATCACCCATCCAATTTTGTGTAGGATATTGCACAGAAGCGTTGCGGTTGTGTCACAAGGAACGTAAACATGTAGCTATCAACCCACTTAGGAGAAAGAAATGAGTATGCAATTCAACGTGAAGCGGCTGGTTCAAGATTGTGGGGGAGTCAGGGCAGTCGCAGAAATCATGGGCAAGACTAGGACTGCTCCCTATCGAATGATGCGGACCAATTATATGGGAACCAATGTTCTCGCAAAAGTTCTGGCGGCCAATCCATCACTTAACCTTAACGACTATTTTGAGAAGACAGGTAATGACAACACACACACACAATGACAGTGAGTATTCAACATGGTTTGAAGACTTACATGAAGAAGCCATCAGAGCTATCGACAAAGGATGGAACATCATTCCTATCTCAGTCGCCAGCAAGAAGCCTTTAATTGGCTGGAAAGAATACCAGACTAAGTCGGTTGAGCTAGAGACAGTTGAGGACTGGTTCGAGAACGGCGTCGAGACAAGCACAGGACACAGGGTCAAGCCCTTTAACCTTGCGGTTTTGACAGGTGCAATAAGTGGAATCGTAGTCGTCGACTGTGACAACATTGAGTCAGTGCATTACGCCGAAAGAAACAAACTTACGTCCCCCTTCTCTGCCCGCACCACACGAGGTAGACACTTTTACTTTACTCACCCCCAGAACGGAACACGCTTTGGGAACAAGGTAGGTAACAACCCTCGCGACTGGCCAAGTGTAGATGGCTTAGACTTTCGCGGGGATGGTGGGTACGTCTTGATGCCGCCTTCAGTGAAGATGAAGGATGGAGAAATCGTTTCCCAGTACAGGTGGGAGATGCCAGCAGGTCTTGATTGGGAAGACTTAGACGCTCATGTCTGGAAGGGAGCGCCTAGTGAAGTCGACGCACCAGTAGAAGGTGAGTTCAGCTTTGGTTCTTTGAACCTTGAGAACGTCAAGCTGTTCAACCCTGATGAGGGTGCGCCATTGTACGAGCAAACCAAGATGCGTGTAGCTCATCTAGGTCGAAAGCTAGGTGAAGGCGATGCGACTGACTCTCTGATGGTGAGCTTTTGCGGGCAGAAGGTTCGACTTGGTTTACCAGCAGAGGACATCTGGACACAGGTGAACCAGTTTCATGATGAGTTCTTTGACCAGACTGGCTACACCAGAGATGCAACAGAGCGTTGGCTCAAGGAGAAGATTGCTTCTGCGTACTTTATGGACAGGCGCAACCATCCAAAGGATTACGATGCTGATGGCAAACGAGTAGTCGAGAAGAAAGAGGATAAGAAGGTACGCCTTGGCCGACTTCGCCCCGTAGTTTCTGCTGATGTCGACAGACTATTGGATAGCCTTGGCGACGTAGAGTATTGGGCTGACCCCCTCATCCCCGCCGCCACCATTACACAAGTTGTAGGGTACAATGGTCATGGTAAGTCGTTCTTCCTTGCGGCGCTGTTAAATTCAATGGCCGCTGGCAAGCAAGAGTTCGGCCCCTATGCCACACCGAAGCCAGCTAAAGTTTTCTACATGGACTACGACAACCCAAGTCGTACAGTTCTGCACCGCTTCCGTGGCTTCAATCAAATGTTTGGCGACACTGGTGACAAGTTCAACATGTGGTCTCCAGCTTTGATATCATCAGAAGATGGCGGCGAAATGAATCTTGCCACAGAGGATGGGTTCAAGCTGTTGGGTGAGTGGCTTGAGGTAGTCGAGCCTGACGTTGTGGTAATCGACACAGTTCGTAACGCCTTCGGCGGCATGGAAGAAGCATCAGCTTCCGAGTGGTTCAAGGTCAATCATGTGGCCAAGTCGATACGCACGAAGTTCAATGCCTCAGTCGTGCTAGTCCACCATCGGAACAAGCCGGGTGAATCTGGGCTTGGCCGGGAAGCTGGCTCGACTGCACAGCTAACTGACATCGACACGCAAATCATGGTGACGCAAGTCTTGCAAGACAAGCAAGATGCAAAGGCCAAGGCTGGTTTGCTCGACTCAGACTACAGCGTTTACGACATGGGGGGTGCAGAGTATTCGCCCTTCGGATACCTAGAGCAAAGACTTGAGCCTGACTCAAGGCTGAAGATGGTGTCACAAATTTCCTTTGGGAAAGTTCGTCAGCAAACCGAGATGCACAAAACTCATTACATCGGGTGGGCAGAGCGGTTGCTGGATGGTTCACAGTACATAGTGTCGACTGTCTCGCCGAGACAAAAGGCGCTGTACTTCAGTGGTCAAGGCGCATCGGTGGAAGACATAAGCCGCCGATTAAATCTGCCGATATACGAGGTAAAGCAGTGGGTCTAATAGCTAATAGACTAATGACAAAACATCAGTGCCGCAAGGCGGCAACTGATGCTAGTTCACTATTAGGGTCGAGCGACTTCGTCGATTATAGCGATGACACCCCCCTACCTGTCAATCAACTTTATGTCGGAAACAATCAGGACACACCCCCCCTTTTAGGGGGTGTGCCTTTTGTCGGAAGGAGAAGGATTTATGAACTCCCGCAACTCTCTTACCAAGGAACAGGTAAGTCGACTGCGGTACATGCTGAATAACGATTACAGTTACCGTGCTATGGCAAAGGCTTTTGACGTATGCACAGATACCCTTAAAAGAATGCTTGTCCGCGAAGGCTTAGCTGAATTTGATGGCGCTAAATATGCCATCTCACCACTCCATAAAACCGAACAGCGTCATTGGGCGCGACCTTGTCTGAGGTGCAAGGACGATAAGCCTCGACCACAGTGGCAGTATATCTGTGACAAATGCAAGTCGTCCGTTGATGTCAACGGGCTGTCTGATTCTTACATTGAAGCTATGAACAACGGAGATGGTGATGTCGAAGTCTAAGCGCAAGGGCGATGGGTACGAAAGAGAACTGGCTAAGTGGCTAGACTACATGCTCTTCGGTGGCTCCGGCCATATAACAAGAACCCCCCTGTCTGGTGGTGGCTCTAGTATTGACGGCGCTGGCGGCGCAGACTTACAAGGCACACCGACTGTCTGGGTAGAGGCGAAGCGAACTGAACGCTTCCAACCTTACGCCGCAATCGAGCAGGCGGAGCGAGGCATCCGCAACTCTGGTTCAGATGAGATGCCAGTCGTAATTCAGCGGCGGAACAACATGAGTACCGACGCCTCTCTAGTCGTGATGCGCCTCCAAGATTGGGGTGCGATGTACCATTCGTGGCTCCGTGAATGCGGATACCCGGTGGCCGAGCCGACTAACTTCCTAATCGAAGTCGTACTTGATGACGACATGCCTGAACCCAGACGTCCAACAGTGAAGGACGACAGGGGTCCGAATATTGTGAGATTATTTCCTAAGAACGGAGATGGTCATGGCGAAGAAGAAGACGAAGACTAGCAAGAAGTCTATGCCTTGCAACAAGCCCAAGCGTCAGGTCTCTGGCGGCAAGAAGTTTGTGGTCAAGGCTTGCCAGAATGGTAAGGAGAAAATCATTCGCTTTGGTGACGCCAACATGACCATAAAAAAATCGCAGCCAGCGAGAAAAAAATCTTACTGCGCCCGCAGTGGTGGCATCAAGGGCAAGAAGAATAAGTTGTCGGCCAATTACTGGTCACGTCGGGCTTGGAACTGCTGATATGGAGTTCGTGTTTGTCATACTGGTTCAGTTTGCGACTGGTCAACAACACTGGATGGAGTCAGGGAAAAGCTGGCCGACTAAACAAGAGTGCCTAGAAGCTGGTCGCCCTGCGACACAAGAGATAGTTCAAGACGCCGCCGACCAAACAGGTATCCCAACGAGAGGATACCTCAAATGTATATCGAAAGGAACGCCGACATGAATTGCTATGGACATAGCTGTCCAACCAAAGAGACTTGTAGTCGCAAAGGTTGCCAGCAGAATGCGGTCAATGCCGCACCCAGACCGATGATGAACCAAGGCAAGCAGATGGTTATTACAAGCCGCAAGACTAGCAAGAAGGTATCCGTATAGGTTTTGCCAGAGGTACGAGAGTGTACCTCTTGTCATAGAAAATTAGCGTTACAAGAATTTTACAGTTACAACTCACGCCGACACGGAGGTCGTCCGAAAGTTCAACCGCAATGCCGTAGCTGTAAGAACACAGCGCGAAACAGAAAGTGCAACTCCGACCCGAAGCATTACATGCAAAGAGCATTGCAACAGTTACGTTATGCCCGACTGAAGCGCGACCCCAACATACACTTCGGCATCACTCATGAAGATGTCTGGCACAAGTACGACTTGCAAGATGGTAAGTGCGCCTTGTCTGGATTAAAGATGGAAAACTACCGTGATGGTTCAGGTATCAAAAACCCATACAACATTTCGATAGACCGTATCGAACCCGACTTGCCCTACACACCAGACAATATCCAACTGGTGTGCCAAGCCGCAAACATGATGAAGGGAACATTAGATGACAACGAGTTCATCCGACTATGTCGGGCAGTCGCATTCAACCGCAGTGATTTCGGAGAACGAACCGATAAAGATAGTGCCTCAAGTAGAGGTAATTCATGATGGTATTATTCTAACCATTGGCGACATCAACATGTACTTAACAACAGATAGTGCAGTCGCCCTGTCCGACATAATTGTTGAGGGCGCTATGCTTCAGATGGCTGTGGAATTTGAAGAGGACTTCATACAGTAACGCCCCCGACGAAAAACATCAGGGGCGTCACCACCGCAAGGGTCAAGGGAGGAACCCCCTAGCGGATTTTAATTGTGAGTTCGTAACCCATAGCTTCAAGGCATGCTGAGAAGGTCACGAGGTTTGGCACGTTGCTTTTTTGCCACCGATAAATAGTCTCGCTCGACACCCCTGCCTTGTAAGCTATGTTGCTGTAATCAAGTTCGTGTTCTTTAGCTAATTCAAAAAACCTACGGACAAGAGGGTCGACCCTGAGTGTATCGGTTGGCTGTTTACTTCTTGCCATGAATTTCCATTGCTCCCAAATCGAGAGCGAGGTTGACGAGGTCATCCAGAATTTCTGCTTCGGTCACGCCAAAGGTGAGCGACATACCTTTAAGATAGTTGGAAGACTTCATTGCAAGTTCATTGTAAGCAATGCCGTAAGAGCCAGCCGACATGACGTTGACATGCGCCACACTAGACGCCTCGCGCTTACCATCAAGAGCGGCTCTCAACATTCTCTCTCGCTCGGCCTTTACATACTTATAGTAAGAACCCTGTGAGATTTTGTATTTCTTCTGGATTCTCTCACGGTTTACGCCGTTGCGGTAATCAGTTTGTAAGCTGATAACTTCGGTTGGTGTGATGCAGACCCGCGTCTTGCGGTTTGTGTGTGCTGTTTTAGCCATTTGATAGTACCTTCTACAAGTTACATTTATAACTTGAATATGAACACAACTAACACAACTGTCAACCATCTGTCACACAAAAATGTGGACAATAAAACGTCATTAGATGTGTGCGGTTGTGTCCAGAGGCACATCCTACAAGTCTGCTAGTCTATTGTATTGATTGATAAAATAATAAAAGGGGGACGAACAGATGTGTTTTCATCCCCCTCCGAAGGCAGAGGTCACAGGTTCAAGTCCTGTCGAGTGCGCCAATCTTTTCAACGACTTAGAAAATTTTTTGAATTTTTTTTGAAACGTGTTTGTCAATTCTCTGCCAGTAGGCTACTCATGCACAACGCATGCTACTAACAAAAGTCCTTGCTCGGCTTTGGATAAAGCCCCTATAGCGCATTGTCTGACTGATGTCTTCATGCCCTAATAAATATTGTAAGTCACCTATATCTGCCCCAGCTTTTGCTGTGAGATAAGCAAACGTATGGCGTAGGTCATGCACTCTCATGGCCGCATCGCCCTCATGTGGTAAGCCCATAGCCTTGCAACCCAGCTTCAATATTTTGTTGAGCGTCTTGGTCGCAAGCATCGGGTTAAGTTCACTCCCTGTCAGCGACAAGAACAATGGCTCAGTTGCCCTCTTCGGGACACACAACCCACGCACCCTTAACATGTCAGGGGTCAGTGGAATGTCTCGGCTCACAGTCTTGCCACTAAGCGCAACTCTCTTACGAATACGCACGACATCATCGCCAAAGCTGGTCGAGCGAATCGAAAGCATTTCGTTGAGCCGCACACCAGTATCAACCAAAGTCGTGAAGTGGATGTCGAACATCGGGTACTCGTCACGCACCCAATTCAGAAAGGCAGTCGCCTGTCCCTCGTCGAAGTGGATGTCTCTCGCATCATTCACCTTGGGCATCTCGACGTGCGGTGCAGTGTAACCTTGGTTCACCTTGGCCGCATAGTTCAACACCGCCCTCACCACACCCATGTTGCGCTTAACTGTACCGGGCTTGCATCCCGGCCACGCCCCGGCGGCGAAGACTTGCAAGGTCTGAGTCGACAAGTCTGGCAACTTGACCGAACCCAGAGTCTCGCAAACTTTATCCAGTGAAATCTCAGCGCGTGAAGTCGACTTGCCCTCGACTCGCTTCCATTTGATATAGTCGTCACATGCCTCACGGAATGTCACGTTAATACGATTGCCACCCAAGCTACCGTGTATGGCATCGCTCTCAAGTTTCAGACGCTCGCGTTCTGCGAGCGCCTTGTATTGCGGTGTCGCTGGTAGCTTGGTCGACTGCCGGACTCTCACTCCGGCAATCGTGCCATCGACATACCATTGACCGTTTTGTTTCTTCAGTCTTAGTGTCATCGCATTTTCATCCTTAACATTTTGGTGACGGCCTCATACTTCTCTGGCTCTGTTGCCCATCCCATCGGGATACCAGATTGGCGTCGGTATTGGTCAGGCGATAGCCTATCCAACCAGTCCTCATACAAGGCTGGTATTTGGGAGCGGCTTCGCATTCCCGACTTCTTCATGATGGAAGATATGTGAACCTTGATTGTTCCTTCGCTCACAATCAGCATGTCAGTCATTTCCTTAGTCGACATTCCCGCATACAACATTTGCATGACGGCGTGTTGCTTCGACGTGTAGTCCAAAGGACTAGCTAGTTTTTCAGACTTAATCTTGTGGCTGTCTTCGCGCACAATAATCAAGTCTACAAGTTTCTCTAACTTGTTAAGCCGGAACTCCAGCGACTCAATTTGTTGCGTTGTATCCATTGTCTCCTCGTTACGTTTGAGTTAAAGTAATCACACGATTGCTGATGTGATGGTCAGTCTTCGTGTGTGTGTGAAGGGGTGGTGTATGCCACCCCTTCTTCGTCACAGATTTTCAGAAGTTTCTCACGCGCCTTCCGCGTAATCTTCTTCTTCCAATCCGCATTCTCCAAAGCCCATGAAATACCAAGCGCCAAAAGCTCTGGCTCTTGTATGTCTTGAGTTATATTGACGTATGTTTCGACCGATAAGTCCAGCTTTATGATGATACATGCTTCATGGTTCCGCAGAGTGATAGTCTTCTTGCTATCCTCATTGTCCTTGTCAGCCTTCCAGTTTTGGTAGGCCACATCCTGTGCAGTTGCCTTACCCATTGTCGACTACCTTAACGAAGCGGTACATCGAACCATTATAGTGCTTGGTCTGCGATGTAATGAAAGTCGTAAGCAGTTTCCTCAACATGGCTGGCGCTTCGCCATCCATATATACTAGCCCTGCATGCTCAAGCCCATTGGCCACATCAGTCGCAACAAGATGTACGATTTGTGCCATGTGCTTCTGCGATATTACTGCGTCTGCCTCTCCCTTGCTGGACTCAAAGGCATCCTTGCGAATGGTGTCAAGCAACTCAAGCACTGTGTCTTTCTTCCAATCCTCTGGTGATACAGCGCGTGATGTCTTCGGTGTCCACGACTTGTCTCTCGCGTCAAGAACCTTGGTCTTGCGGCTGGTCTGTACAGGGTTGTAGGTTGGGACAGGTGTTTGCTTGGGCAATTCGACTACACCCAAATCGGAAAGTGTTTTATCAACGATGGTTTCTGTGATGGTATTCATGTGTGTGTCTCCTAAAATTTAACGTGGCTAAACCCGATGATGTTTTTCGGGTCGATGTGATGGTGTGTGATGCAACAACCCTCATCGCTGTGAAGAACTGCTACATCTCCAACGGTCTCTACTTCAATTATGTTCTCGACCTTGTGGCCGCCGCCTAAGTAGGCGGTAACATTTGCGATTGATATGTCATCATTCGCTTCCGCCATGTCACGCAGAACTCGCCTGATTCCTGACAAAGTATGTTCATTCATTCTAGTCTCCTGATTAACACATGTTTTTAGTTGTATCAGATATGTCACAGTTGTCAACCAGACGCATCACCCTTAACACGTCTGACTTATTAGATTTGCGGATGCCACGTCTGCGGCACTGCCAATACACACGCACATAAAACTCTGTGCTTCGTGAGTATGGATACCAGTTGAACCAGTAAGCAGGGATACGAGCGATGCCACTACATTTTCGTGCCACGGCGAACCCCTGTCTTCATTGCATCGTGGTTAATCTCACCCTTGCCAAGCAACATCTTGGCAATCTTATTTATGTAGGTCTTGGCGAAGTCATCAATGTTGTGAACTACAATGTAGTCGGGGTAATAACTAGCAACCGAGCCATCCAACATGCCAAGCCCGACAACATGAATGCCCTGATGCTTGCACCATTCAACACAATCTCTAGTCCATTGGTGCTTGTCATGTGTGTCGCTGTACCAAGCTGGCGCACCGTCACTCAACACGAACAGTATCTTGCGAGGCTCTTGTCTCTGAAGCAAACGCTTTGCCGCATACCGGACGGCATCGCCGTCAGCATTGGAACCCTTAGTCGTTTGAACCATCCAGCCTAGTGACTCACGACACACAGACAAGCTGTCCTCAAAAGACTTGTACAAGAAGTAATCAATCTTGTTGTACCGACCATAATCTTTGTCGACTGTAACTCTGCCACGACCATACTCAGCCGCATTTATACTGGCCTTGCGTTTCTGCTGACGTTTCTTCCTGTCGTAGTCGGTGCGATTAGGTACGCCGCCAGTGTTGTGACCAATCACCTCGACTGGTACTTGTGTTGGCTCAAGGGCTTCCAAGATTGCGATGGTTGTCTGCTGTGCCAACTCAATCTTGACGCCATCATCCATTGAACCCGACTGGTCAATCAGGATGGTAAGCGCACTGTTCACAGCCTGCTCTGTCTCACGACGACGGAACACATTGGGACGTAGCTGAACTATCTTAGTCGCGTTGCGTTGCACATCCATGCGACCAGAACGCTTGCCGTTTTCCCACATGGATTCCTTGGCTTCGAGCAACACACGCTCCAACTTACGACGGATAGTCGACAAGGCACCGCCGCTTCGCTTCTTGGATTCATCGAACAGCTTGCGACCACCGCCTTGCCCAAAGCGTAAACCATTAAGTCGGTTATCATTGTACCGAGTGTGCAACTCATCAGCAGATGGACACCAAACACGATAGCCTGTTGGGTCAGACTGATTTATCTCATCGACGATACGACTAGCGGCGGCGTCGATGTTCGGGTCAATCGGGTCGATGTCCTTGACCATCTCACCGTAGGTATCGTTGCCACCGTCGCCGATGCCATTGCCAGACTTCTGTTGGCTGTCGGACGGTTTGCCATCGGTGTCTTTCATTTTGTCGCGAGACTTGCCTGCTTCCTCGCCTTGACCCGCTCCATCTTCGCCAAGTGTCTTCTCGCCTGACGTCTGCTCTGACCCTCCGGTGCCAGATTGTTCTTGCCCTTGTTCGTTCTCATCACGTTGCTGTTCCGTTGTGCCATTACCTTCTTCTCCCACACGCTGTTTCTGTTTCTGTTTCTCTTCCAACTCTTCTTCCAACTGCTTGGTGATACGCTCGGCAAGCAAGCCACCCTTCCTACATCCATTGAATGCCGCACGTTGGTCGACTTGACCCATGCCACGGACACCAGTATCCAGCTTCATGGCTTGCTGTGCGATGCGCTCGACACGCTTGCGGATGTCATTGGGCAGAAGACTTAGCGCTTCCTCATTGGATGGGTCGTCATAGCCAAGCGCCTTGCGGCCCGCCCACGTCACTGCGACTGGCCCGATAACCCCAAAGTCTTTCACGCATTCGGGGCGGTCACGATACACTTCATCAATGAACTTGCGGTTGACCTCACGCGCAGTCTTGTCGACCTGTTTGGGCAAGCCATTATATAGAACACGCCCACCATTCTCGATACGCACATCCTCAATGGCATTGTGCATAGACTTGGTGAATACCGACCAGCCCTTGACCTTCTTCTTGAACCATCGGAAGTCGGTCAGTAGTTTGTGCAGTGTCTCGTGCAGTGCGAACCCACCAAGCACGAGTGCTTGCCGCTTGGTCACATCGGCATCGCCATTCAGACTAGGCAGATACACCGTGTCACCATCGGTTGCCGCACCATCACCGACGAATATGCAGTCAGTGTCATGGTCAGTCGAGAACGTCCGCACGTTCTTACTGGTAGCATCCATCAAGTCATCACCTGTCATGACGACGTCGTCGAGTGCCGCTGTTTCTGGTATGTATTTAGTCATTTACAATCTCCTCTACATATACTTCGGTATCATAGTCACCATCATATTCTTTCCAGTG
>Ga0181409_1000447_pt1 | contig 16503 bp, 7 predicted proteins | sample 32SPOviralmetaG_FD_130138 | JGI IMG/M metagenome (GOLD analysis project Ga0181409, IMG submission 130138) | Marine viral communities from the oligotrophic San Pedro Time Series (SPOT) site, San Pedro Channel, CA, USA - 32 SPOT_SRF_2012-05-30 | ecosystem: Environmental > Aquatic > Marine > Strait... | reverse complement strand
AGAAATAGATGCTCTAAACGCAGCACAAGGAATAGATATAGACCAAGCTGAAGCTATATTAAGAGTTGAATTAGGATCTAAGGTATCAGAGATGAGTTCTAAGGAGCTTAAACGTGATTTGTTGCTATTTGCTAAAAGCAATCCAAAACTATTCTTAGAACTAGCTAATGACGATAATGTTCAATTAAGAAACTTTGCTATTAGAGCAACTGAAGCTCATATAATTAAATTAGCAGATGACCAAAGAACATTTACTTGGGCTTCAAACGGACGTAAATTAATGACAGTTCCATTTGACGAAAACCCATATTCAGCTATGGCATCTTTCTTTAAAACAGACGAAGGCATACAAGTCTTTCAATCTATAGAGAAAAAGTTCTCATAACATGTAATATTAATAAGGGAGGTGTGATGCCTCCTTTATTATAATAAAAATAACTAATGGCTATAAATGTAAATACAGTATATCAAACTGTACTAATGATACTTAATAAAGAACAACGCGGTTATATGACACCCACGGAGTTTAATAAAGTAGCAACACAAGTTCAGTTAGAAATATTTGAAAAATATTTTGATGACTTAAATCAGCAATTACGTGTACCTCAAGCAGATACAGACTACGCAGATCGTCAAGAAAATATTGATGAAAAAATAGCTATATTTAAAACTTTTGGTGATGCAGTTTACACTACAGCAGGTACTTTATCTTATTTTATTTTACCTACTGTTGATAGCTATGGTAATTTTGTAAGTTTTTACAGGCTAGGAAACGTATTGTATAATGATGAAAAAATAGTACAAAGACTAGATAGACATGATTTTTACTACGTTAATCAATCTAAATTAACAAAGCCAACTAAAATTAACCCTGTTTATCTTTATGAAAACCAAAAACTTTTTGTAAAGCCAAATTCTATAATTAATAGCATTAAAGTAGACTATATAAGAAAACCACTAGACGTTCAATGGGGTTTTTACGTAGGTACTTTAGGTCAATACATAACACAGCCAGATACTTCTGTTAATTTTGAACTACATGAATCTGAACAAACTGAAGTTATATTAAAGATATTATTATATGCTGGAATAGTAATAAGAGATCCTCAAATAGTTCAAGCGGCTGCAGCTCAAGTGCAGGCTGATGAAGTAAATAAAAAAAGTTAACAAATGGCTACACCTAACAACGGTATAATAACTGAAACTAATGCGCAGTATTATTCAGGTTCTCAAACCTTTGAAGCGCCTATAGTTAATTCCACCATAACAACAACTTTCGAAACAGATTTAATATTTGGTAATTCAGATCCTACCACGCCTGGCTATAATTTAAATAATTTTAAACTATACGCTAGTTCGTCTGGTTTACCCGGTACGTTTATAGAGTATACATCTGCTTACACTGTAGTAAAAAATGTTATAACTTTAAATGTAGCTCCTCAACCTAATGAATGGTTTGTTGTTCAACTACTTACGGAATTTGGTGGAGAATACGGTGATAGAGACGCTTTTGGTGATACAGTAGAAGATAATTACGGTGGATATGCTTACACTACACTAGAAGATGTTATAACTAATTTTATGATAGGTTATGTTGGTGCTGGTAAGCTTATACCTAGTGCTAAAACAACTGATGTTATGTTTTTTGCTAAACGTGGATTACAAGAATTTAGTTATGACACTTTAAAAAGCATTAAATCTCAAGAACTTACAGTTGCTTCTAATCTAGGTGTTGTATTACCTCAAGATTATGTTAATTATGTTAACGTTTCTTGGATTGACAATCAAGGTGTTAAACATATAATATACCCAACTACTTTAACCACAAATCCTTATGAAACGCCTAGTCAAGACAGACAAGGAATACCTATACAGGATAATGTAGAAGAAAACATAAACACAACTTCTTTAACAGAAGAAAGATGGGCTAAAAACGATTTAAAAGAAATAAACGACGCTCAGAGTAATTTAACCGGTATGTTATTATCAGATGGTTTGGGTTATCCAGGTATGTATGGTGATAATTATTTAGGACAAAGATATGGCTTACAACCTGAAACAGCTCAAATCAACGGATGGTTTACTATAAATGAGCGTACAGGTAAAATGTCTTTTTCAAGTGATTTAGCTGGTCGTATTATAGTTTTAGAATATATATCAGATGGCTTAGGTTATGACGCTGATATGAAGATACCTAAACTAGCTGAAGAAGCTTTATATGCTCACATAAGTCATGCAATTATTGCATCTAGAATAAATCAACCAGAGTATGTTGTTCAAAGATTAAGACGCGAAAAAAGTGCTAAACTTAGAAATGCTAAAATTAGATTATCAAATATAAAATTAAATGAGTTTGTTCAGATTGCTCGAGGTAAATCTAAATGGATTAAATACTAAATTGAATGGCTGAAGTTAAAAATGCTTTTATAAAGTCTAAAATGAATAAAGATCTTGACAGTAGACTATTACCGTCGGGTGAATATAGAGATGGACAAAATATACAAGTTAGCAAATCAGAGGGCGAAGACGTAGGTGCTTTAGAAAATGCTGTTGGTAACATTATAGCTAAGACTTCATCTGGCCCTAACAGTTTAGATGATGTAGATTTTAGCGTATTAAACGGTTTACCTTCTGGAACTTTAAAGTCTATAGGAGTATATGCTGATGTAAATACTTCTAATATTTTTGTTTTTTTAACTAATTATGGTCCATCTACAGAGTTAGAAGATTCTAAATATTCTAATACAGCTAAAAATTATATTTACTCTTACAATACATTAACATCAAGTGTAGTTAAATTAGTTGAAGGAGCTTTTTTAAATTTTTCAAAAAATAGTCCTATATACGGAATAAACGTTTTAGAAAATTTATTGTTTTGGACTGACAATAGAAATCAACCAAGAAAAATAAATTTAAGTAAAGCTAATCCTAATGAGCTAGCTAATCCAACTTATTATACTACAGAAGACAATATATCTGTTGCTAAGTATAATCCTTATCAAGCAATAGAATTATATTATATAGACACGCAAACACAAACACCTATAGGTGATGTTAATCCAAATATAAATCAAACAGTTTGTTCTTCTCAAGACGTCACATCTGAATTTCTTCCAGATGGAGTTACAAAAAACATGTACTATAACCCTAATTGGCCTGGAGATGAAGAATATTTAAGTGATAAGTTTGTTTCTTTTAGTTATAGATTTAAATTTATAGACGGAGAATATTCTATATTAGCGCCTTTTTCACAAGAAGCTTTTATACCTAAGCAAGATGGTTACTTTTTAGGAGACGTAGCTAATGGTGGAGACGAATCTGAAGCTTATAGAAGTTCTATAGTTGCATTCATGGAAAACAAAGTTAACAATGTTAAACTTAGAATTCCAATGCCTTTAGATGCCTCCGGCACTGGAATACCAGCAAACCAACTAATGTCTCAATTAAATGTATCTTCTATAGATATAATTTATAAAGAGTCAGATTCTTTAAACGTAAAAGTGGTTGAATCAATTCCATTTTCTGATTTTTCTACACAAGCAGATGGAGAAACAGCTAACACGCAAGCTAACTATATATACGAGTACCAATCTAGAAAGCCATATAAAACTTTACCTGAATCAGAAATAATAAGAGTTTATGATAAGGTTCCTGTAAAAGCGTTTGGACAAGAAGTTATAGGGAACAGAATTGTTTACGCTAACTTTCAAAATAAACATACTCCTCCTTTAACTATTGACTATGACGTGGCTGTAACTCCAAAAGAAACTTTTAGTACTTCAGGAAATAAAGCTACTTGGAATACGAGCCAAATAGAATATCCAGAACATACTTTAAAGCAAAATAGAAGTTATCAAGTTGGCTTTGTTCTTTCAGATAAATATGGAAGACAATCAACAACTATATTATCCCCTGTTAAATCTACTTTAAAATTAGATCCTGCGTCTGGAACTTACTTTGGTGGATCAACCTATTATCATCCTTACCAAGCTAATCCTGGTGCAGGTAACAACGGCGTTAATTCATGGGCAGGTGATTCTCTTAAAGTTTTAATAAACAGTAAGATACCAGATAAAAATGAAATAACAGGAGAAGCTAGAGAAGGTTACCCTGGGCTTTACAGTGGAGACGCTTCAAGCTCTAGTTACAATCCTTTAGGGTGGTATTCTTATAAAATAGTTGTAAAACAAACAGAACAAGAGTACTACAATGTTTATTTACCTGGAATATTAGATGGTTACCCAGATTTTGGATCTCAACAAACACCGCCTGATCCAGAGGACACAATAGCTCATATAACTCTTATAGGTGATAATATTAATAAAGTCCCTAGAGATTTAACAGAAGTAGGACCAGAGCAAAGACAATATAGAAGTGATGTTAGATTATACGGAAGAGTTTCTCCACAAAGAAGTTCTACACCTGCTTTTACCGTGCCTTATTATCCTCAAACAAATTACCAAGAAGTTGTAGCTATTGCTGAACAAGATTATATTTTTACTGACGCGGCTACCGACGCTCCTTATGGAACTATATATCAATCTGACTCTGATCCTTATATAGCTAGATTAACTCAAAATAATGTTTCTACTACTGTTGGCTCTACATTACCTATTCCAATAGGCTCTTTGCAAAGTACAGGTAACCCAGGAGCTACATATAATATACTTTTAGGTGTTTTTGAAACTAATCCTGTAGAATCTTTATTAGATATATTTTGGGAAACAACTACAACCGGCCTTATATCTGACTTAAATTCTATAGCGGGTGATTCAACTGTTGTAAGTGATTTTGACTTCCAATGGCAGCAAACTGAAGCTTCTGCATCTGGAAGTTATATAACAGCAAGTCCATTTTTTCCAAAAGTACAGTCCGGTATTTCAGATGCACCTATAACAAGTAGCAACGTTGCTTTACTCCGAGTTACAGATTCTAATGGTGATATTAGTAACGATTGGAGTAATATAGTTAAAATACCAGCAAACTCCCCTGCTCCAGACAGCAGTACAGAAGCTTACGACAGGTATAATATACAAGTTGTTAATCCTAAATTTTTTGAACTAAACCAAGGTTTAAATACTTTTAATTTTGAGTTTTCAGTAACTAATAATGATGTAACTCCTTCGGAAACTTACAGTAGAACAATTACAGTGGTTTTGGGTAATGTAAAACCTTCTATAAATAATCCAGGCATAATAGCAGCACCAGAAGATCCTAATGCTTCTATATTTGCTTTTGGAGGAGTAAATGGAGCTGAGCCTTCTTTAAATACAACTGCTTTATTAAAGTGGAGTAAAGTATCACAGTCACCCTTAACACCTGAGTTGTTGTTATCTGAATCAGGAATATTAACTGAGCCTTCTGGTACGGCTAGAGGCAGTTTTGATCTTGTAATAAAATTAGAAGATACTAGTGGTGCTTTAACTGGAAAAGAAACTACTTTACCTGTTCTTGTCAATTTTGGCGAATCACAAATAAATCCAGGTTTTGGAAATATAAGCAGTCAGGCTTTAGCTGTAGGCTTAGAAGCTGCTGGTTTGTTTTGGTCTTCAGATTATAGTGACACTAGTCTTATAGACACTGAAAACGTTCAAAATTTTAGTAGTATTGGAACGGGTGGACGTAACGCTTATGAGGATTTAATATTAAGTAATACTGGTTTACAAAACCAAAGTGAAGAAAAATTAAATTTTACAAGTCTTAACATTAAAGATTCTGAAAACGAATATTGGAAATGGAAAAACTCTAATTTTAAACCAAAGTACTTCGATAACACAAATACGTACAGCGATCATTCTTTAACAAAAGGAACGGCTTATATAAAAGTAGATTTTAAATTTAAAGGCTGGCCAAGTTTATCTACTTCTACAGGCGGAACTGGAAACGGAGAAGAAGAAATTGGTGGATTTGGAGGTAATAGCGGTGGAGAATTAATAGGGGTTGGTTGGGTAGCTTATTTACAGTACAGAGCATTGCCTACAAACTCTTGGACTACAGCTGTTGATGTTGAAGGTGTTGATATTAAGTTTGGAGGTTTACAAAAAAATATTCTTGGTTTAGCAGATTCAACTAGCGAAAATAATTTTAAAGACAAAGGGTTTATAATAAATAACTCAACATCAAGCACAATTTCAACTAGTGGTATTCCATTAGATACCGCGGTAAGTTTAAATCCATATGTTGGAGATAACACAACTCAGTCTGTTCCTACAAGTGTTTTTTCTAGAATATTTGCGTTTGGAGAAGACCAAGGTTATGAGTCAACTCCTAGTAGATTTGGAGAATACAGATTATTAATTAAATATCCTGAAAAAATTAGTTTTCTACCTCCTATAATACCTGGGCCAGAAACAACTACACTCCAATCACTAGCTAAAAACAGAGCTACGCAGGTTGATACAAATGTTGGTGTTGATATTGCTTTTGGAGATTTTTATTATGCTAAAGAAGCAAATAAAGTATTTTACGTGTATAGAATATCAGAGCAGAATTACTCAAATGCCACTGATGCTTTAACTAACGAACCTACACAAACAGTTTATGCTAGAGAATGGGCTAGTAATTATGTAACTCAATTTTATACTGATGAAACTTTAAGAACTAAATATGTAACAACAAACAATCAGTTTTATTCTTATTCAGGAGCCGGAGCAAATACACAAAATGCAAATCTTGGAAATGAAAATTCTTATGTATATGGAAATAATGCCAATATTGCATCTGCTGTTGATTTAAATTTAAAAAACACTTCAAACAGAAGATGGGCTGCTCAGTTTGATGGAGATGGTAAAAAAATAAAAGGAACAGCTATACCTAGTAGTGGTAACTTGAATTAAAATGTGTAACAATATATTATGGGAGTAATAGAAGTAAAATATTTTAACAGCTTTATACTGAGAAAAACAGTTGCAGCAGACGATATAACTCCTATGTGGAACGGCTCACGAGGAGACAACACATACGCTAATTCTAATATAATAGATCCACCAGCTGTTGCTAATGATAACAATTGGGCTATAGAAGAATCTAGAATAAGAGGTGGTTATAACAATACTTCTGTTCAATTAGGTGTTAAAGCTTATTTAGTTGAAGATAATCCAAATGCTTCTATATTAACAAACTCTATGATATACTCAGGTATATTTAATTCTAGAACTGGTGTTAATGATACTAATGTTTTTTCTATTGGAGAAGATATAACTAAAAGCGTTAATCCAGCAAACGGTTCAATACAGAAACTTTATGCTGAAAATACTAACTTAACTATATTTCAAGAAGCTAAAATTAGTAAAGCATTAATAGATAAAGATGCTATATACTCAGCTGAGGGAGGGGGAACGGTTACATCTTCTAATTTAGTTATAGGTGCTATACAACCATATCAAGGAAACTTTGGTATAAGTAGAAATCCAGAAAGTTTTGCAGTTTATGGTTTTAGAAAATACTTTACAGATAAAGACAGAAATGCTGTTTTAAGATTGTCTAGAGACGGTTTAACAGAAATATCTAATTATGGCATGTCTGATTTTTTCAGAGATAGATTAAGCACATTAGATTTAAATGTTTTTAATACTGGAAAAGCTATTGGAGCTTGGGATATTCATAATAAACAATATGTTATTTCTTTACAACCTTTTAGTGGAAATAACAATACTTTAACGTTTGATGATGGAGTCAATGGTTTTCCAAGTTTCTTTTCTTATGTGCCGGATCAAGGTATAAGTCTAAAAAATAATTTTTATACTTTAAAAGACGGATCACTATATATTCACAATTCTTTAGACGCTGTAAGATCAAATTATTACGGTCAACAATACAACTCAAGTGTTACTTTTATATTCAATCCAAAAGTTAGCATGTCAAAAGTGTTTAAAACTGTAAACTATGAAGGTAGTAATGGTTGGGAAATAACTTCATTTTTATCTGATATAACTGGTATAAATAGTGTGGGTACTCCAAAAGATCAGATAGGAGATCCTTACGCCGTAGGTACTAGAGATTCAACTAAAATTGTATACAGTTACAATCAAGGATCTTACGATAACTATGGTAATGAATGGCCAGCTCAATTAACTCCCCCTATAAACCATGCTGGTTTTACTAGAAAAGAAAACAAGTATATGGCTAACTTGATAAATAATAGTCCTGCAGCTGCTGGTGAAATTATGTTTGGTGCTGATATGACTGGTATAAAAGGTTATTTTGCTACAGTAACTATAGCAACAGACAACGTATTGCCAAGTGGTGCAACGGGTACAGATGTAGGTGGTATGAAAGAATTATTTGCAGTATCATCAGATTATATAGAATCATCATATTAAATTAAATAAAATGGAATTAAAGTCTAGACAGATAACCGTTGAAGACTGGGGTATGCTAACTGATTGGTGGAAAGGTCATAAGTGGCCTTTGGTATCTAGAGACGCATTGCCAGACAACGGAACAGGCGGATTTATTATAGAAGAAAATAAAAAACCTGTTATAGCTGGTTTCTTATATCAAACCAATTCTAAAGGATGTTGGTTAGAGTTTATAATATCGGATCCTAACTATAAAAAAGAAAGAGATATTATAATAGAAAAATTAATAAATGTAGCTGAAAAAACTGCTATAAATTTAGGATATAAATATATGCTTTTTATAGGCAAAAGTAATGGACTTAGAAAAATAATGAAAAAATTAGGTTGGTTTGAAGATCAAAAACCAACTTTTGAATTAATGAAAAAAATACAATAATGGGAATAGCAACAGCAGCAATAGTTGGCGCTTCGGTAGCAGCAGTAGGATCTGCTGCTGGTGCAATAGGAGCGCATCAAGATAAGCAAAGAGCTAAAGGTCAAATGATGACAGCTCAAAGAGAACTTGAGGCATTAGAAAAAAATAGACAAGATGTTATAAACCCTTATGAAGGCGTGACTAATTTATCTGAAATGATAGAAGACGTTAGTAGCATTGCATCTAATCCTTATCAAAATTTATCTGTTTCTACCGCCGCCGCTGAAATGCAAGTAGAAGAAGCTGATATAGCTTTAGCTAATACTTTAGATACTCTTAGAGCTACAGGTGCTAGTGCCGGTGGCGCAACAGCTTTAGCTAGAATGGCTTTAGAAAGTAAAAAAGGCGTGTCAGCAAGCATACAACAGCAAGAAGCTAACAACCAAAAACTAAGAGCTAGTGGAGAACAGTACCTACAACAAACGCAGCTAGCTGAAGCTAAAAGAGTTCAATCAGCTAAATTAGGACAAGCTGAAAAAGTTCAAAAAGCTGAAGTTGAAGGCGCTATATATGAGTTTGAAACTCAAGAAAGCAGAGACGAACAGCAATTGAATAGAAAACAAGGTCAAGTAGATAACGCTAATCGAAACATGCAACAAGCACAGCAACAGAAAAGCGAAGCTATTGCCGGAGGGTTTTCTGCTGTAGGAAACATATTTAGTAATCCACAAGCATATAAGAAAGGATAAGTAATTATGGCAAAACAAGATAACTTTACTGTAATAAACAAGCAATTTAAGCAGATTTGGAATGACGCGACTTACGGCGTAGTTGAAGAGGCGTCTAGCGTTATTAGTAAAGCTAAAGCTGCTATGTCTGAATCTCAAAAAAAAGCAGCTGAAGTACAAAAAGATGTTTCTTCAAGATTTTTTAAAAACACAGAAGCCGCTTTAATAGCTACGCAAAAAGGAGGGATTAAAAATCCATCATTAGCTAATTTAGGAAATAGTATTATATGGGGTATTTATCATGCTTCCGCTGACATGGAAAATGCTACTGATAGAGTTCAAAGACAAGAAGCTAGCTCAAAAGTTGGTTCTTTGCAAAAATCATTAACAGAGTTGTATTCTGTAATTGAATTAGGAAAACAAACAGACTCTTTGTTTTTATTAGAATACTTCGGTAGAGAAGATAAAAAGTTTCCAGGTCAACCAGGTGGTATGGCTTTAGTTGGAGGAGAAACACCTATATGGTGTAAAACAATGGTTATAAGAAACGGTTTAGCTACCGAAGACTCTAAAGAAGAATACTACATAGGTGATGATGATGAAATAAGATTAAAATATACTGGAAAAATACTAGATGGAATAACAGTAGATAAACCTGCTATACAATGGCTTAGCTATGATCCTGGTATTATAATTGATTTAAAAAAAGAAAATATAAAAATGCTACAGACTCCCAGCACTTTAGATTCCGCTGGAAAGCAAGTAGGTATATTAGATAATAGTCTACAGTATAATGATCCTTTTTTATTGCTAGATAAAAAATATCAAGAAGTTTCAGATAACGGTAAAACACAAACAGAGTTTATACCTGTTAATATGCCTTTTGTTATTCAAATAATAAAACCTAAAATAAAAGCAAGAGCAACTGCTTTATTAGAAGACTATGTAACAGCTAATCTTGTTTGGAGAAATGTGTTTAATATGCCTGAAGATTTAAAATTTACTGTAGCTCCTAATGGAAATAACGTAGATCCAAGTCAACAAGTTGAGTTTCAAAAACTTATGTTTGAAAGCGTAAAACCATTGCTACCTGTAGTTGCTATTGGAGCTACAACAGAAGTTATTAAAAAAGAAGTAAAGCCCGAGGCAACAGAAGTAGTAGAAGAAGAATTAACAGTAGATCAATTTAACTAATATGTATATATTCAACGGTAAAAAACTAACTGAAGATCAAGCAAAGAAATTTGCTGAAGAAACGGGTAGAGATCTTCAAGCTTTTTTAAAAGCTAATCCAGATATACAAGAAGATCCAGACTTTGGACCTCAGGACGAGCTGGGAAAGCCGGAAGTTGCTGTGAAGGAGGTTGCACCTGCAGTAACAGGAGATACGGCATCGCAATTGGAAAATGGTTCTTCGGGATTAACCGCTTATAAAGATCTTACTGACGAGCAAAAGAAACAACTAAATAAGCAGAAAAAAGTAGATTTAGGTAATTTTCCAGAAGAAATAGCTGAACGAAAAAAAGCTTTTAAAGCGGAACAAGCTAGTATATTAAGTACTGATATAAAACTTGATGAAATAGTTTTAACTCCAAGAAACGAAACTGAAGAGTTAAAAAACTTTAGATTAAACACTGATTTAAGTAATGACAACGAGGTGTACGCTTCTGAAAAAGCAAATGAAAGTTATGGTAAGTTTTTAAAACAAGCTGAAAAAAGACTAGCCAAAGAATCAACTAAAGAAGAAATAAAAAGTGAAGCTATAAAAATAGCAAACAATATAGAGCGTAGTAAAATAAAACGTGTTTTAACTAAAAGATACTTAGAAACTTTAAGTGAAAAAGATAAAGACGCTTTAACATCTCAAAAGGTAGAAAAATTTTCTAAAGAAACAATTAAAAAGAAAGCTTTAGAAGACGAATTAAAACTTAATTTAGATTCTACTATAGGAACTACAGTAAAAGAAGTCACTAATATTGACGGAGATTATGAAAAAGTTGAGGTTTTTAACAATCCTGATCTAGATAACTACGTGAGAATAGCTAAAGCTTTTAGCGAAGAATCTGATTTTAATTTTGATTTAACAGGTTTAGGCTTTTTTGAGTTAAAAGAAGCTGAAAAAAACTTAAAAAATTTTGGAGATCCAAACGAAATTACGAGCAGAGAAGAAGCACAAAGTTATAATTCTTTAGTAAACGTTTACAATGAGGCTATAAAAAACAACAAAACTGTTAAACTTTCAAACGGCAAAATAGTTCCTAAAGCTACATTTGATTTATTTGTAAAATCTAAAGAAAATTTTGAACTAGCAAATGACAATATACAAGCTATTGTAGACGATATATCAGATTTAGATGTTTCTATTAAAAACGAAGCAGAAGATCTTAAGTTGACTAAAAAAAGTTATAATGATTTAGACAAGTTAGGATCTAAAGCAGCCTTAGTTTTAGGTAAAATACCTTACGATCTATTAGGTGGAGCTTCTACCATGATAGCTGATGGAATAGAAATAAAACAAATGGCTAACAGAAGTGGTATAACCCCTTTAGCCGGAATGGTAATAGGAAACTTAAGAGATTTTTCTAAAACAGCTGAGTCATATAGTAAAGGAGCTGATAAGCTTTTTGAAGATTACTATAAAGATGATGTTAGTTTTGAAGATGCTTTTTCTAGTGGAGCTAATTTAGCTGAGTTTTCTGCTCAAGAAATTGTTGGTCAATTTGGTAATTTAGCTATGTATTCTATGGGTATGTGGCCTGGGTCTATAGCTATTGGAGTCACTAGTTATGAAACGCAAAGAAGAGTTTTAGAAGAAGAAGAGAAGAATAACACATTGGGCACTAAAAAATCTGCGTTATACAAGGCTGGAGTTGCTACGGGTTATGCTTCTGCTGAGGTTGCTTTCGCAGCTATACCAACTATAAATATATTAAAAAAAGCTACTGCTGGTGTTCCAACTAAAGGAATATTAGATGGTCTTAGTAAATTTACTTTAAAGCAAATAGGTAAGACAGCGGTTAAAGATACAGCTATAGAAGTGGCGGGTGAATCTGGGACAGTAATGTTTCAAGCAGGTATAGACATGCTTATAGGTAGAAAAGAGTGGTCACCTAGTAACTTGGTTAAAGATGTGCCACACGCAGCTTTCAGCGCTTTACTGCTTAGTGGAACTTTTACTAGCGTACCTTTAGTCGATGGAATGGTAAGTCGTGTTTTTTCAGACTACAACTCTAATCAAGAGGCTATGGCTGATCTTGATAAAATAAACGAAATAAATTTAGAGTTACAAAACTTAGACGGTAGAACTAAAGAGGCTAGAGCTAAGAAAGCAACCATACAAGAACTTACAGATAGTTTTATTAGTAAGTTAGATTCTAAAAGAAAAAAGTTAAAATCTAACCTAACTAAAGAAGGCTATGACATGCTATTGGCTGCTGAAAGTAGAAAACTTCAAATACAAAAAAAAGCTAAGGATATTGTAGAAGGTCTTGGAAACGATAAAAGTAAAGAAGCTTCTTTATCTGCTTTGAAAGTAGGGTATGATTACTTGAACAACGAAATAAACAATTTTAAAAAAGACTATAAAGTAAATATTAACTTACTACCAAGCAAAGAGTTAAATAGATTAAATGGATTAGCAGAGCAAAAGTTAATAAGTGAAGGTAAAAAAGTAGATAAAGCAACTATAAAGGTAGAAGCTGAAAGAATATACCTAAGTGAAAGTTTTGATACGAACATAAACAAAACAAAAAAAGCTATTAATTCTGTAAATAAATCTGGTACAGATCAAACTTTTAATGTTTACGAAACAAATTCTGAAGCGATTGAAGGGTTTAAAGCCTCTTTAGACGCTAGAGTTAAAAGTGGAAAAATAACAGAAGCTCAAGCTGAAGCAGAGTTTAACAGAGCTGCTGAGGGAATAAAATCTGGACAAGTTAACGGATTTAACTATAGCCCAGATGATTCTTTTAGTGACATTGTTGTAGTTAAAGAAAACTCAATAAACAACGGTAAAACAGGTATAGGCTTGCATGAGCTAGGGCACACTCTTTTCACTTTAGGTTTTGCTAAAGATCCAGAAGCTTTTAAAGGCATGGCTGAGACTGTTTTGTCTTGGTTAAAAAAGAACAATGAATCTGCTTATAATAGAGTTTCAAGAAATACTGCTTTAGATGTGAGTGAAGGTCGATACGATGAAGTGTTAACTAATTTTTTAGAAGAAGTTAGCTCTAAAAGATTTGACTTAGAAGCTAAAAAAAATCAGGGTATACTAGGTCTTTTAGGTTTAACTATAAATAATGGAATAAACAAATCTACAAATACAGATGGAGATTTTATACTGCAAGGTGATGAAAATGTAGTTGAATTTTTAAATTCTTTATCTAAAAAAGTAAAAACAGAAACCTTAACCTCTGAAGATGTTTCACAGCTTAAAAAGGGTAAAATAAAAGAAAAAGTAGATTCAGATAAAAAAACAGACACAAATGTAAAAGAATCAAGATCTGAAAAAGCTGACCTTGAGGTTTCTGCTGACAACTTAATTAGATCTTCAATAAACGAAGAAAACACAGCTATAGTTTTAAATCCAGAATCTACACCTGCTCAGATAGATAAAGCCAAAACAGCTTTAGTTGAAAACAATCAAGGTATAATAAATAATGTTATAAATAAGAACTTTAAGCAAGGTCTTGATACTGATTTAACTAGAGAAGAGTTTGCGGCTGACATAGGTTTAGAAGTTCAAAAACTAATAAACACGTACGGTAAAAACAAAAAGACTGGTGAAAAAGCTCCTTTTGGAGTTTACTTAAGAAATAACCTTCCTTTAAGAGTTCCTGCTATATTCGACAAGCAGCTTCAAACAGTTGACGGAAATATAGTTGGAAAAGTAGATATTAGTAAAGCTGAAAATGTTATTGAAGAAGATTCTATAGATGAAACTAAAGTTAAATCAACTACGTCTAAACTTAGAGGAAAATTAGGTATAAATCAAGGAGATAAAATATATAACTTAGCTAAAAAAGTTTCAAGTGAAATATTAGAAAAAGATTTACCCGATAATAAGCTTGTTGCTTTTATAAATAAAAAAGCAAGAGAAAGTGGGCTAAAAAAAGAAATTTATAAAATTTTAGGAAAAGAAAAGGCTATTGACGATACGTTTATAAATAGGCATTTAAACCCTAAAAATCCTTCTGAATATATTTTAAAATATTTTTCTCAAAGAGATTTAGTTAAATTAGAACGAGAAGTTAAAGATAAAATATTCTTTAAACAACTTCCAAGATTAACTAAAAAAGCTGAAATATTAAAGGCTATAGAGCAAGGGAAGCTGCCTAAAAATCAAAGTTTAACGTCTGGAGCTTTTATATACGAAAAACTACCTACTCCTACATTAGAACAAGCTAAAGAATTCTTTACTCAAAAAAGAAAAGCTGGTTTAGTAAGTGCAATAACGGAAATGTTAGTTAAAGACGCTGCTCCTGAAGTTACCGAAGGTAAAATGGATGAAGCTAAAAGAGCTCAAGTTTTAGCAGACATAGATAGAGCTCCAACGCTTAAGTTCAGTATTTCTGAAGTTTCTCAAGCTAAAGACGTAAATGCCTCTGGTAAAATAGCTGGAATAAAAGGTAAAATAACTATAAACGATAATAATAGACTAGCTAGACAAATAGAAATATTAAAAAGTATAATAGAAGGCAAAATACCAACAATAATTTTTGAAGCGGGTAGATTTGGTAATTTTGGAAGATGGAATAGAAGAGGTAAAATAGTTAAAGGAGTATTTATACCAATTCCAAAACTTGGAACAAAGTATTTTAAAACAAAAGACGGAACTTTAATAAAAGAAAACTCTAAAGAATACAGAAAAGCGGTTGAAGATGGTAATTTTTTACCTGGAAGAGGTGGATTGTACTACGGAGTTAAAGATCCTGCTTATATTGAAGCTAGAGATGCTGCTAAAAAAAATGATAAGCTATATCCTAATTTAAAAAAGCCTAAAAGAGTAAACATGATAAATGCTTTTACTAAAGCTGGTCAAGCTCAATCAAAAGCAAACATGGACACTCTTGAAACAATGGCTAATGTTTTAGCTAAAGCAGTAGCGGACGGTACCATGACTAAAGAAAATGCCGCTTTGTTTATCGCTTCTAGCTATCAAGCAACTACAGGTTTAATAAAAATAGCAGCGCCCTTTAAGTACAGATCTAAGATTTTTGAATATGGTTTATCTGGTAAACAACGTAAAGGAGATAAATATAGAGAAGAACACAATCCTCCAGCTTCAGTCATAGGTTCTAATTTAATATGGGCTATAGCTAACGACAAGGTGTCTGAGATTATGCCTTCTATAAGAAAAAACTTTAATCAAACTCAATTATCTAAAAAAGATGATGAAAAAATTGATAATGCTAAATTAGACTCTACTTTACCAATTGGAACCACTATATTAGATAATCCTGTGACTAGAATAGCTGCTTCCGGAATAAACTTAAACAGTATTATAAACGTTGAGACTGGTAAAACTTTAGCAGAAGAAAATGGTATTGGAGTAGAAACGAAGTATGAAAATAATTTAGAAGTTTACACTAAACAAAACGAATTAATATTAAAGTTAAACTCAGATAAAGACTTTACAAAATCACAAGCAAAAAAACAAATAGATCAATTTGTTAAAGTAGCTCCATCTATTGTTAAAGCGTCTAAGTCTAATAATAATAAATCTGCTTTCAAATACTCTGAAACACCAACTAACAAAGTTACTATAGATACAGCTGCTAAAACCGACAAAGCTTTAGATAATGCTAGAGATCTCAATGCTCCTGTTAAAAAGATTAGAGTATTTGATTTTGACGATACATTGGCTCAAACTAAAAGCGATGTACTTTATACTATGCCTGATGGTACAGAAGGTAAACTAAGCGCTGAGCAGTTTGCCAGTGAAGGCAGTACTTTACTGAGTGAAGGTGCTGTATTTGATTTTTCTGAATTTAACAAAGTAACTGAAGGTAAGAAAGGTCCACTATTTAAAGTAGCTCAAACTATAGCTGCTAAAAGAGGT
>Ga0181409_1000444_pt1 | contig 16521 bp, 24 predicted proteins | sample 32SPOviralmetaG_FD_130138 | JGI IMG/M metagenome (GOLD analysis project Ga0181409, IMG submission 130138) | Marine viral communities from the oligotrophic San Pedro Time Series (SPOT) site, San Pedro Channel, CA, USA - 32 SPOT_SRF_2012-05-30 | ecosystem: Environmental > Aquatic > Marine > Strait... | reverse complement strand
CATCACCTGTTTCGCTACCATCGTCTGTGCCTATCATTAACATCTCAGGATTTACCATATCCCATGCAACACTACCCATAGCAACTAAATAAGGATTATATACAAACCTAGTATTAGTAATCAAAGGAATAAACTCACGTCGCGTACTTCCAGGTAGGACTGTGCTAATAAGCACAAGCAATTGATCTCTATTCATATACCTATTTGCTTCTGCTAATACATCTTTAACGATGTTATAGTCAAAGTCTTTAGGTTCTAAATGAGCTGTGGGTGCTTTACCGTCATAGTCTGAATGGTGTGGAGTAGGTACTGCAACGAATATGATATCTCTATTTTTAACAGTATCTTTGATACTAGAACAAACTGTTACTTTGTTGCTTTTAATAGTAACGATATCATATCCTGTTACCCCATGTCCTTTTTCTGCAATAACTTCTGCACAAGGCATGCCTAATTTACCTAATCCTATAAATCCTATATTCATAATTTAACTACCTTAGTACTTTGCATACAGATGCCTTTCCAAAATTTCTACGTCTTCTAAAGTAAATATTTTCTAAAAAAGTTTCTTTAGTCATATTCTTATCTTCTGGAAAGTTAAAACTATAAAGGGTTTCGTTTTCAAAATTATCACCCAGAAAATCATAGTCAAGTTTAACTTCCATAGGATAATGTTTAATTTTATCGTAATCAATAAAATATGTTCGTTGTAATTTAAACAAATTTGAAAACACTAGATAATTATCAAAAAAATCTATTGAATAATCATATACACGTTGGTATAAATGATCTGTCATTTTTTCGTCGTGTATTGTAAGTATTGTACGATGTATAAGATTCCAACCATGTATTTCTACATTGCCTATTTTTGGATGATTAATTTTACCTTCTGTCATCCATTTATTATAATAAAATCTAGTTTCTTTTATTTGATTAGCGAACCAGTTATCTTTCTTTAGATACTCATATAATCCTTCGTAGTAAGTATTATACAATGCAATATTAAATTTATCTAAGTATCTACTAATATAGTTTGTTAATCCGTTAACATGAAACGTATTTAAATACCAACTGAATACTTGTGCATCGAGCATTTCCTCAAAACTTAAAGTGCTTGTTGAGGTTACAACTTTTACTCCTTCTTTAATTGGATCTTCATCGTAGCTGCCGCTCATATAGTCATATACAGTTTGATAGGACATATTAAAAGCACTAGTCTGTGCTAAAGTCATTTCAGCATTTTCTAAAAGCTGTGCTTGAAATATATTTAAGCCAGTGTGGGCGCCCGCCCTAAACAACTCCCAAAAGTTATTTTTCCAACTTTCTAAAGTCTCTCCTGGTAAACCTAGTATAACCTCAGTGTAGGTGGGAATACCACGAGTTTCGCAGATTTTAAATATTTCTTCTATTTTATGTTGATTTAGATTTTTTCGTTTAATATTTTCTAAAACTTTTAAATCCATACTTTGTACACTTACTGTTAGTCCTTGATTAAACTTTGTACTATCTGTAAGTTTTTTTACAATGTCAATTACGCCGTCTTTTTGATTTTTAGCCCAAGTAACACTAAATGTATAAGGATATCCGTATTGTTCTTGTACCTCTAATAATCTATCTGCGATTAATTTATCTCGTTCTAAGAATATACCAAAGTTAGCATCAGTTACACTAACAAAACCACATTTATTTTTTGCTATCCATTCAAGTTCCTCAAAAACCCTTTTGAGATTAAACTTTTTAACCTTGCTGTAAGTTAGACTACCCCAATCACAAAATGTACAAGCATAGGGGCATCCTCTATTAGTTTCTAGTGTTGCATTCCATTCTACATCATGGTTTTGTTCTATAAGTTTAGTAAAAACTCCAGTAAGATAAGGACTGGGAATAGTGTCTAAATTATCTATACGTTGAGGATTACCTGTATTAACTAATTTGCCATTCTGATTAATTAAAAGTCCTTTAATATTATAACTATTATTAAAATCTTCTAATAGCTTTTGAAAAACATATTCTCCTTCTGTTTTTATAACATAGTCCATAAACGGATAATCATTAAACAAGTTAGTATTTTCAATTTCAATTTCTGGACCCCCAAAGATAGTAATACACTTTGGATTTTGTTCTTTAATCCTTTTTGCTAGTTTGTAGTTATAATTTTTATTCCATACATAAGTGCTAAATGCAACTATGTCTGCATCTTTAAATTTTTTAATAATATGATCAATAGGATCTCTTTTCCAGATTATTTCTTTTAAACTATATTTGTCTTTAATTATTTTAGACTCTAATGCGTATGCCCATAGAACCCCAACGGAATAAGGGAGATAGTAAGCATTAAGTTCTTTTGGTCCCTGTCTGAAATTAGGCTGCACTAGAATAATTTGCTTATCTAGCATTGTTGATAAGACCTATAATTGCTTCTTTGCTCATTTTCTCAACCTGATATTTTTTAACACCAAGTTCTTTTTGAGCCATTTCAATTGCTTTGAGCTTAGAATAAGCATTTGGATCAAGTAGTTTCTTTTTTATTCCGTATATAGAATCTACAGAAAGTATAATTAACATGAGAGCAAGAGGGTCAAAACAGAATATGATAATAAAAATGACTATCAAGACAGCCTTTTCTAAACCTGACTCATCTCCTATAAGCACTGCCACATACTTAATAGGACCAAGTTCAGCCTCAAGTCCTGCTATAGAAAGTTTTTCTGAGAGTTTATTTTCTTCTAATGATTGAATTTTATCTAACTCTTGTTGAATTTGGGACTCAAGGTTTGACATACCTTCATTGGTTTTATCTAACCCTTTTGAAACTGCTCCAAGTTCGACATACTTATCCATAGCAGTATTTAAGCTAGTTAATCTTTGTTGAAGATTATTTATTTTATCTTTAGAAAAACCAATCTGGACATCATACGAATCTATTCTTTGTTCTACAATTTTAACAGGCATTTCTTGCTCAGAGTGTCCTTTAGACAGTAGCCCAAAAATACCTAGAGAAGTAACAATCATAAGTAACCCTATGATTGATACTAGTATAGTTTTTGTTGCTATATTTAAATCAGTCCAGTAGTGATGAGTCCATACAGCCGCTACTACTTTCCCAAGTTCTAATACCCCACCCATAATAGCTACAGGTATAAAAGCAGCTGCGAATATTTGGGTTAGCCCTAAAACACTAAACCAAGCCGCAACTGCTGATATTAAAATAGCGGTTATAAAAGTTATCCAAACTAGAATCATCTGTTTAGCGTAAGAATTTCTTTACGTACATCATCCACATAATCATCAGCAAAAAAGTTACGTGTTGCAGTTTCTATAACTACGTTACCGTCCTCTAAAGTATAAGTTTTTAATTCTTGTTTAATACATTTATCTAAGTTTGCTCCAAGGGATGTTTTAAATGGTCCTTCTTGTATACTCATGCTACTCTCTTAAATTCTACATTTTCGTTAGCAAATTCTTGCTCTTGTTTAATAAAGTCGTAAAATCCTTGTACTGCTACTTCTTTATGCTTTGCTTCAATATCAAAATCTGCATACTCAAGCATAGGTACATGGTTAGCCATAAGATATTCATCCCAATAGGTTTCTGAATGAGCATTAGGTTTCATCCAGTAAGCCTCATTGTCAGGATGGAATGATTGAGATTTATGAAATAGAGGTCTTACCCCTCTCCAAGATTTAACGGCTTCTTTGAAGTAATCACTACTCGCTGTGATATGTACCACATCACGCACCTTGCGGTTGACGGTTTTTTCTCCAAGATAGACTTTCTCTGTCTCAACCATTCTATGGCAGGCATAGTGGTGGGTGTCGAGTGTGCAACGAATGGGGATACGTTGGGCAAGTTCAAGTGTGTGGGCGATGTCATATCCATTGGGTTTATCTTCGTTCTCAACAGAGAGACATCCTTGTGCATACTCGGATAAGTATGGGAAGTGGGTTGCGAAACGTTTAATACCATCTTCGTGTTTTCCTCCGTATAATCCTTGTAAGTGAATATTCATAGAAAAGTCTTGTGCAGGTAATCCCATCATAGAACCATATAGAGCATGATACTCTAAATCTTCTATTGATTTAGTTACCACATCAGGGTTGTTAGAAGCGAGAACAGTATACTGAGCAGGATGAGTAGACAAGCGAATAGAATGTCTCCTTGCTGCGTGTCCTGCAAGTGTAAGAATCTCCGATAACTCGTCCCAAATCTCTTCATACCACGGTTGAGTGAAGTCCAAAGTGTAACAAGGAAATAGCTCACTAGATATTCTAAACGCCCGCAAATTGTATGGTTGATTAGGAAAATACGTTGTAAGGATGTCAAGTAGTTTTTTGGTGTTTGCAATAGCTTTTTGTTGAACACGTTCTTTACCTCCTTCTTTCAAAGCATAGGTCTTGGTTGTAGTACCAAAGTTATACCTTTTTGCAAGGGTTTTATCATGCCACTGACAGCACTGAGATAAGCGCCAATCAGAGCGGTCTTGATTAAAGTATTCCATAAGGGGTCTCCATTGTTATTTTAATTATTATAATATTAAATAGAGCTTAAAGCAAATAAATTATGTATATCTACGCTATCACTTGCAGCACAAGCCCAAGGACTCTGTTTGCGTCTTTTTTTATGTAATTCTCCACTAATAGCGTATTTTGTGTAAAAATTATTTTCATAAATATCATCAAAGTATGAAGTATCTATAGCTTCTGTAATGTCATCCCAATACATCTTATCAAAGTATGAATAAAGTTTAAACTTTTTAGATAAATCATTGATCTCGTCCCGTTGTAAATACGGTTTAGGCATCACAAGAGGGGATCCTCCTAATAAATATCCTGAACCTGAAGTAAAGGTAGAAGGTAAGTAGCCTTTATCTACTGCGTATTGTCTTAATAAGGTGCCTCTATAAGGAATAAAAATGGAAACTCCTATTCCATCATACCCTTGAATACTCCTAACTAAGTCAACTGTTTCAAAAACCATTTCTCTAGTTTCATCTGGTAATCCTATAATTACATTTAGCCCGTAAGGTATAGAAGAGTTATTTAAAATATCTGCCTTTTCATAATACAAATCATTAGAAACATTTCGTAATAATACTTCTCGTCTATAGTCTTCGCTACCACACTCGATTCCGAACTGTATTCGATCACAATATCCATGCTCCATAGCTGCTAGTATTTCTTTGTCCACATTCTCTAATCTTGTATTACACCACCAAGGAAGTTTAAATTCGTGTAGTATATTACAAAGTTCTATAATTTCTTTCTTAGGGCGAGCAAGAAAAGAATCATCAATGATAAATAGGTACTCAGGATTAAAATTATCTACATAATGTTGAATCTCTTGTTTAACTTGTGACATAGTTTTTCTTCTAAGGTAATTCTTATCTAAATACCTAGTAGTAGGACTATTGCAAAAAGTACAAGAATAAGGACAGCCTCTATAAGTCTCAAACTGAATAGTAGGTCTAACTTTACCTCCAATAGGTCTATTAAATCTTACAGGATTATATAAAGAATAGTCAGGTAAAATGTCATTTATATTTACAAGAGGTTGGTTATCATTTTTAACTATACTACCATCTTTTTTGTACCATAGCCCGTCAGTATCTTTCCAGTTATCTTCAAAATTATCAATTACAGTTGAAAGAACTAACTCTCCTTCAAACCTACAAATAGTATCTATCTGACTATGAGACAAACAAAAGTGTGGATCGTTTATTGGCAAAACGCCACCTACAATATGAGGAATACTAAGATGAGCTATAGAATCTAACAGTAATAAGGTGTCTCCAAGAGTATCTTCTACAGTAGAAAATAGCAATAAATCTGGATTAAAGGTTGAGACTTTATCTACAAAGTCGTCTACAATCATGTTAGTAGGTTGAAGATCCATCCCAAGATCTGATAAACTATATCCTCGACCTCCTCCAAGTTTAGACTTATAAAGCATACCTGCGTTTTCGTGATCAGAATAAAGAGTAGTTTCAAATATATCTACAGTACAGTCTTTGCTTTTAAGTATAGAGGTAAATATGGCTACTGAAGTAGCAGGAGTAATCATCATAGGTAAGTTAGGGTATACGATTAAAACTTTCATAGGTATAAAGATGTTGTCATCATCTGTCTTAGTTTGAAATTTTCTATATTTGAATAAACTAAAACGTCATTATCATCGTACAAGAAATCACAATCTTTACAATAAGATATGTCATCAAATGTTTCGTTAGTGTGTGCTTCTCTTAATTTATTATATGCTTCGCCTTCATATATTTCTTTAACTGTATTCGTACTTAAATGTCCTAAAACAGCCTCATCATCTCTTCCCAATACTTGACAACAAGGATGAACAGCTCCCCATTCACCATCTAATCCTCCAGCACGAATTGTAATTTCATCTGCAAAAGGTCTGCCACAAGATTTTTTACTACCTTTTCTTTGATAAGGATTATCATACATTCCTGACCAGTTATGTTGTTTCCAAATAGTTGCTTTAGCGTCTACAATATCAATAAAGTTTTTTCTGTATTGGTCTATTTCAAAATTAATATTATCATTATCTAGTATAAGATGATAAGAAGAAAGGGTACAACGATTAGTATAATTTTTAAGTTCAAGTGCGTTTTGAAGTATAGTATCAAAAGCATCTACGTTCATCATATCTTTATAAGTAGAAGGACTGTAACCAATTACACTAAATCTTACTAGATCTAATCCAGCATCAACACAGCGTTTCATGTAGTCGCCTTTAAATCTAAACCCATTAGTGAAAATATTAACAGAGTCTGTATAGTTTTTAGCTAATTTTATATAATCCATGAGATTAGAGTTAAGAGTAGGCTCACCACTACCTTCAAGCTGAATTGCTTCAGTATGACCTACCTGTTCTAAAGCGTAGTGAAAATCTTCTAATGATAGTTTTTTAAGGAAATTTTTGGAGCGTCCTGGGTTTGTTTGTGGACACATTTGGCAGGTATAGTTGCAACCCCCATTCACTTCGATTACTGCTCTTTTAAAGTTCATAGGCACTAAACTCTTTTGTAACAACAAGCTTCCTAGTTTTAGAAATAGAAAGTAATTCTTCATAAGTTTTAATTTCTGAAAAATCTATAATAGGTTCCTCAGAAAATATAATTGCGTTAACCTCAGTAATACCTAAAAGCTTACAAGCACGTACCCTAGCTCCTCCTAAAAGGACATGTCTAACATTTTTAATTTGTTTAACCACTATAGGAGATCTAACACCATCTTTCTTGATAGAATTATAAATCTCTACAAAGTATTTCTGACCAGCAGGGTTACTAATACCAGGATATCCAGGTAGTTCTTCTAAAGAAAGAGTAGATAACTTAGCTATACCAAAATAAGGTTTCACACTATTTTTTCCTTAAAGCGTCAGCTCCAAAAAATGCAGATACTAAAACTGCAATAGATGCAAAATAAGTTGGTGCTATATCAGCTATTAAATTTGCGGCTTTATCTAAACCAAGTAAAGATGTTAGAAATATACCACTTGGGTATAATAACAAACCAGCTAAAGAAAACCAAGCCATTTTACGAATCGCATCACGTTGAGCATCATTATCCTCAAGTTCTTTGCGTTTAAATTCTAAATACATAAGGTGTTCTTGTTCTGTTACTGTTCCATCGCCGTTAGTATCAGCGGGATGGTGATTTTTAGTTTCTTCAGACATATATTTCTCCTAGAAGTCTATTTCAACTCCGTCTTTCTCCCAAGTATTATATCGAGTCCTGATAACCATTTTTTGAGTTTCCGTTAGAGGACGTTTGTTCGAGTAATCGGATACGAGCGTCGATACTGTCAAGTCGTTTGGTGAGTTCGGGGAATTTAGCCATTCGCTTTCTTTCATCGGTGAGTAGTTTAAGTCCGTATCTTTTTGACGCCCAAGTAAAGAGCGAATCCAGTTTAGCATAAGTCCATACTCCTAGCTTAGTGTCTCTAAACCACGAATCCGAGGCCGAGCCAATTATTGAGCCTGCTATTGATGTTAGTAAGAAATACCACATTAATAATCTCCTATCTATTTGCTAGAGGGTTATCTAGCGCTTTTGTAAGTTTGTTTTCAAGTTGTTTCTCTAAAGACTGAAGTTCACGCTTTACGTACCCCTCCATACCAGAAACTTTATCATTAAAACGATTATTAGCATCATCAATCATAGTTCTTGAATCAGATTTAGTTCTGTCCATAAGTGCCGTTGCTTCATCCTCTACAGAATCAATATCGTTTTCAACTTTATCTAAAATCTTTTCCATACGTACAAGATCTTGTCGTAAATCATGCTTAGTGTCTCTTATGAAGTCAACCTGCTCACTAATAGAATCACGAACAATATTTACTTCTTCTCTGGTTATTTTCATTTCTTCAGCTAATACTGCGAGTCTTTTATCAAATTCTGATAAATCAGGTGCTACATAGTTTTGGATTTGTTCTTTCATATCCATGTAGTCTTTATAGAACTCAAAGCCTCCCCATAAAGCACCTCCTAAGGTACCAACAAGTGGTAATATTAATAGTAGTTTACTACCTCCTACTTTAAGTCCTCCATATTCAATCTCGGCCATTTTTTCTCCTATTTAAAACACCTTAATAGCAACATTCTTTTTTCGTCTGTTGCCTGTAATTTTTCTTAAACGCTTTGCTGAATACCATGCAGAAGGGCTATGCCTAATGAGTTCTATACGAGGTAACATTGTATGTTTTTCCAGCGGACCGTTTGTTAGCATAGTGTAAGGATCGTTCTTTTTGTAAGACATCTAAAAACCTTTCATATTCCCATTGTTCATCTTCAATCTGTATTGCCATAAATAAATTATGACCTACTATACATATTAACACAAAAATAAGCAAAAGGGTAAGATAACCTAGAATCATCCTATTACAACCACGTAAGCAAATGCAAATACAGCTACGACAAAAACGGCAAACACAATAAGACCTTGTTGAATCAAATGCCAAAACTCTGCATCTTTGCGTCTTTTTTCAATACGTGCTCTTTTCTGAGCATCTTTAATCTCAGCAATTCTTCTAGATCTTTCATCTACAATCTGTTGCCAAGTATCAGGTCCAAATCTCATGTTTAACATAGACCTCATCTCTTCCATTTTTTCTTCTGCTAATTTAGCATCAATCATCTCTTGCGCTACACTCTTAATACCAAGCTGATCTCCTACACCTCCTACACCAGATTTTTTATTCCTTGCTTTATCAACCTCATCTTTACCGCGAAATACATTATCAATTGCTTCTGCAAAATTACCTATATCTTGTGCTGTTTCTATATTTGATTTAACAAAATCAACTCCTGCTTTAATTAGCGATATACCTGCTAATACTTCTGCTACTACCATAGTAACCTCCTTGGGGGAATTACTCTATACAGTTTTTATTTCTGTTTTTGAATATACCTTTATTTTAGTTGTTGAGAATATTGTAAATTCTCTAATTGTGAATACTTAGGATCGTTTAAAAACCATCTTGAGTAAGAGTGATCAACAGTAGGTTTTGGTGGATAAAAAGCTACTTGATTTACCTCTTTAGGATAATACTGTTTAAATTCTGGGACATAACTTATTAGTGCAAGTAATCTACGTTGTATATTAATTGTTTGCTCTAAGGTTACGGCCTCTTCTAATTCTTTTGTTGTTTGAACTGCTTTTTTAGCTATTAGTTCTTTCATTTTATCTTGTTTTGTACTAATAGTAGAAGTTTTTTCAGGGCTTTCTTGTTCTTCAGCCGATTCTTCTAAAGAAGCAATTTCAGCTTCAATATCATCTTCTACTATTTCTTCTCCTCCAGGAGTAAGTACGACTTCTTCTGTTTCAGTTTCTTCCAAAGCGGCAATTTCTGCTTCGATATCGTCTTCTATTTCTTCTTCTTCAACAGCTTCAGATTCTAATTGTGCTATCTCTGCTTCAATATCATCTTCTAGTTCTAGCATGGCACTATCTAAATCTAACATTTCTGGTTCTTGTTGTACAGAATCTTGTTCGTACACAGGCTCAAATAGGGGTAAATTATTAGTTTCATAAACATTTGGCTGGCCTTCGACAACATACGCAGGACTACTAGTAGTGGTATCATAATCTAGATTTTCCGCATCAACATCAAAATCTAATTCTGCAAGATAACCATTACATCCTTTATCATACTGCGGGTCAAAAGAACACTGTTGCTCATAATATGCTTGCTGGTAGCCTGTACAAGTAACACTATAAAGAGGGTCATAATCACATTGAGCAGCTTCGTAGCCTTCACAACTAGTATCATATAAGGGGTCTGCAGTACATTGTTGAATAAGATAAGCTGATTCATACCCAGAACAGGATGCGTCATATAAAGGATTAGCAGTACATTGTTGATTTAAGTAGGCGGCCGTATATCCTTTACATGTAGGATCATATAAAGCATTAGCAGCACATTGCTGATCAAATAAAGCCTGTGCATAACCTGGACAGGTAGCATCATATAATTGGTTTTGATAGCAAGGATTTGCAGAGTAGTTGACTGTGATTTCAGATTCTTCCCATCTAAACTCAGGTCCATAATAACCACTCCATCCAGCAATGTCTTTACCTGTAACCATTACTTCTACATTACCAAACATAGATGGATCAAGATAGGGCGTATTGAATGTTTCTGTGCCTGTGTCCTCTACCCATCCAGTGAAGGTGCCGCTGTAGTCGTAAGTATAACTCTTGAATAAATTACCGCTGTCATCATATACATTAACAACAATCTCTAAATCATCTGGATCACCTTGCTGCTGATAATAATGAGCGTTACCATTTTTATACACCCATTTGTAATTATATCCATCAACCTGTATGCCTGCTGCTTGCAAAGCTATACTGAGTGCAATTGTATTTGTAATGGTTTGTTCAGTGCCACTAAAATAGAAAGTACCTTGTACACCACCAGCACCTGCACCGCTATGAACATCACCGTTGTCAGTCTGTCCTGCCCAACAGTCAACTCCATAGGTACACTGAGACAAATTTCCTGTCCAACCATCCCCTAATATGAGGATATCAGTAGTCGTACCTGATGTTGTTGAGGCTGTTTGTGCGTTAGAGTAAGAGGAGCATAAGCAAAGCAGTCCCAATACCGCCAGCAGCAATAGCACCGTTTCTTTTTTGAACATCTTTTTTAGTCTCCATTACTTCAGCTTCTGGAATACGACCTGGGTTGTTTTTCCATTGATCTGTAGCTTTTTGTCCAATTTCACCTAAGAATGGACAAGGAGTGCCTGCCATTTCCATAGCATCATATACTCTTCTATCTTGACAAAGTACACTTACTGCGGCAACTTTCATTCCCATATCATAAAGTGTTTTAGAAATTTTCAATCTTTCACAGTTTTGATCACGTACCATTTCTCCCGAAGAAATGCCTAGTATTTGTGTTTGTACTGCTCCACTTACTCCCGACATACAAAGGTCAGACGTAGAAGATCCTATAGTAGGAGAAATGGCCGACGTAGGTGGTGATATTACTATGGTTTTACCGTCTGTTGTCACATCTGAAGTACTTTTAGTAGTGGTTTCTACTACGGTTTGTGCAAATGCACTAGTCGAAAAAATAACTGCTAGTAGAAAAGCAGTGATATAATTTAGTTTCATAAGATCTCCAGACGCACGTTACTCTTCAGTTTTTTGTGCATCTTCATAATAAATAATAATGTCATTTTGTTGATTAATGAAGCGGCGAAGTTCCGCCACGTTTAGTGCTAAGTTTTCATAATCTTTCACACTTAGCGCAACAAAAGCTAAATCCCCATTTTCAGCTTTAAATTTTTCAATAAAACCTTCTAGATTTTTCTCATTTACTACATAAACTCTAGTATCAATTAAATCAATTGGTTTCGGGCGTGCTACTATCGGAGTTGTTACCTTCACCGTCTGCGTCACTATTTTGACTTCCGGCTCCGGTATCAAGCTGCAACCATTTAGGAAGAGAACGCTCACCCCCACCATCATTGCCTGTTTCATCCATGATCTCACGCCATAATTTTGCCGTAGCTCCATTCATTCGTCCTTCTAAATTTGCCGCATCTCTTATAGCATCACTTAATAAATCTAAATCACGCAGTTTTCTGCGTAAGTTATCACCATAAGCTTCCGCTTGTTGTAATTTACCTTGTAGTGATATTTGTAACTCAGCAGTTTTTACAGCTTCGTCTCGTAAGAGAGTAATACTGGATTCAGCAGTTTCTACTGCTACTTCTAACTTAGCCGTATTCTCCGTAAGTATAGAGATACGAGCTTGAGAAGTTTTATAATACCACCCAAACGCAAGAGACATAGCTCCCATAACTGCTAATGATGCGAAAAAAAGTTTCATTCCCATAAGCCATTATACGAATAAATAATATAACAGTCCACACAAAAAAAAGTTGCACTTTGTAAAAAGAGCAACTTTAGTTAAAGTAAAAATATGCTTATACTGAAAGCTAAAATCTACCTAAGAACTGAGCAATTCGTCCAACAAACGGTAGGAGTGCCATTGCCATCAATAGATTGACACCAGTATGAGCCATTGCTATTCGTAATGTATCACCCTTCGGCATACCGTCTGAGACAAGCAAACCAGCTAACCAGATTGTGCCTGTAGTACCAATATTTGCTCCAAGTACTGCAGCAATCGCAGCAGGTAATGGTATTGCTCCCGACGCAACAAGAGCAATAATAGCAGTAGTTGATAAACTAGATGACTGCCATAGTAGAGTCATAATAATACCACCAGCAAACATATAAAATACGTTACCAGTAAACCAGGCTAAGTGTTCCATATTACCCATAGATTTCATTCCACCTGAGAATGTTTTTAGTCCGATATAGAATATAACTAATCCTACTAAAGATGTGATTACAGGGTTTCCTAAATCCATTTTTTTAACCTTTTTCCAAAGTACATTCATTGAATGTCTCCTATATAATAAAAAGTAAGGAGATTAACCCCTTACTTATAATTGTTAGTTTGGAATTTGTGCGTCAATCCCGTCAACGTATTGCATCATACCACCTAGGTCGGCATCTGAAGTATCCCCAAAAGGTTTAAATTTACCTGATGTGATATCTGCTTGAAGTTGTTGGGCTACACCTGCAAGTTCAGGTGGCATATTAGTATAGTCAGCCATTCCAACCATTCCTGTATCCATACCACCCCAAGTATTTGTTGTTGTCCATGAACCATCAATTACAGCTTGAATACGTTCAATATAGTATGGACCCCATACGTCTAGGATTGCAGTTAATTGAGTATCTGGTGCAAATTGAATCATATCTGATGCTTGACCAAAACCTTTAACACCTGCGGCTGCAGCAGCTGCTAATGGTGAAGGTGAGTCTGTATGTTGTGTAATAATATCAGCTCCTCCTGCCATTAATACTTTTGCTGCATTAGCTTCTTTACCTGGATCATACCAAGTATTAACCCATACAATATCAACGTCAAAGTCAGGATTAATTGTTTGTGCACCAAGATAAAATGCATTGATTCCACGAATTACTTCTGGAATAGGAAACGATCCAATATATCCAGCTTTACCAGTCTTTGACATATGACCAGCAATCACACCTTGGATGTAACGACCTTCATAAAAACGTGAAGAGTACACTGATACATTTGGTGCTGTTTTATAACCTGTCGCATGTTCAAAGATGACATCAGGATTATCTTTAGCTACTTGTAGTGTTTGTTGCATGTACCCGAATGAGGTTGTAAAAACCATATCAGCACCTTCTGCAATCATGCCACGCATTACGCGAGCAGCATCTGGTCCTTCTGGTACAGATTCTACATAAACAGTTTCAACGGCATCACCAAAATGTGATTCAACTGCTTGGCGACCGATATCGTGCATGTAAGTCCATCCGTGATCCCCAACAGGACCAACGTATACAAATCCTACCTTCAGCGGCTCAGAAAAAGCAAAAGAGATAGATGACAGAAGCATTGCTCCTGCGAGTAATAGTTTTTTCATTAATATTTCTCCTTATGAAATAGCACTCATACGATCACATAATCGTTGGGCGCGGTTTGTGACTTGCTTATACCAAAGTGAAGATTTCATTTCAATTGCTGCTTGCTGATAATCTTCAGCATCTACAGCTGCTTTCATCATCTTAAATTTAGATAAGCGTGGATAACCCATGTTAAACATCATATTAGCTATAATGTGTTGGGCTTCTTCTGGTAGTTCATCAAAATTTGAATAAAGTTTTTTACAATCTTTTAAAACGTCTTCGACATCTTCATTAAACGCTTCAATTACGCGTTCTTCTGTAACTTGATGTCCCATAGGTTGGCCAAATTCAGCGTCAGAGGTCTTTACAAAGTGACCGATACCAAATGTTGGATACCCAAGATGATCGTGATAAATTTCATATTTAATACCTTCATCACGTTCAATTTCTTTTCTTAATGTTGCAATATTCATTTACTGCTCCTTTTTAACCAGATACATATGTAGTATCTTTAGGTTGGTACCACACTTTCTGGTGGTAAAATTTAGCCAAGAGATTAGTAATCTCTTTTTGTCTGTTTGTTTGAGACATTCTAAAATGTATTAAAGACATCTCAATTAGTGCTAATTCTTTAGGTGTTAATTCAAAATTTTTGTTATATTTACTAGTCATATCTCTTCTTCTGATGGGCATGATTTTTATACCAATCGATTCTATCTTCTTGTATAGTTTTTCTTAAAGTTTCTTGCTTATCTAATTGTTCTCTATCTAAAAAAGTGTACTCAGCTTTCCAATTATCTCTTTTGATAGGAACAACTTGACATATTGGTGCTCCTGCAGGAATAATATGTTTTTTATCATCAGGCTCTAAGTGAGTATGAATAAAAGGTATATTAACATTATTTTGATAAGTATCACTATCAACTAGACCTACAAGAGGTACGATAGGAATTTCAAGTCTATTTATAGGGGGTAAAAATAGTAATGAGTACTCAGGAGGAGTTTCAATAATCCAAGGACTCATATATTTAAGAATAGTAAACCCTGACATAGGTGAGCCAGGAATTTGTCTCTGAGGGTGAGTTTCAATAGGAGGCCATCTCTCCATCCATTTTTTATGCTTTTCATCAATCCAATCAATTCTAACATCGCCATCAGAACTTCTTTGCCAAATCCTAATATCCATATGATTTAGTATAGTATAACCAACAGACATAGCATCAATAAATGGTACACACTTTTTGACAGTCATATCATCTTCATTATGTGGTGGTATTTTTTTAAACCAATCAGGAATAGTTTTCTTTGCTGAAATAGGAGGCAAGAACATATGATCCGGAAAGTCTTGAACTAAATGGAATTTAAGTATGTGTGTCATGTTCTTAGGTGTTAGTTGGAGTTAAAAAGGAGTCAGGTATATCTGACTTTACAGATCCGCAGTCACAAGTTTCACAAGTACATTCATCGCATTGATCCCAAGCACAATGACAGTTGTGATTACATTTTTTACATATGACTACATCAGCATTCATCGTCTTTTAAGACCTCGTGTAAATTTTTGTGATTTTGGTGGTGATTTCTTAGATCCTTTGGGGCCAGACCAAAGTTCCTTGTTCGCCCAGTACGCAGCCGACATTTTTCCCTTAGCGATGTTTTTGCCATGTCTCGCTTTAAAGCTCTTACGCGCTTCAGGACTGTAATTGTGGCCCATAGAGCTGTCTCCGTAATGGATAAGTTTAATTCTATCGCCGTCTTTAGCGAGGACCATACCTTTCTTTCCAGAACGGTTTGATCTTTTTGGTTTGTTGAAGCCATCGAATGTTGTCCCTCTGTATTGAATTTTTCCACTAGGTGTCCGTTTCACTCCTGGATATTTTGACATTTTTATATCTCTCTTTAATCTCACAGACTATTTGCCACTGACGTAAAGTAAGCTGTGGATGATTTTTTTGATTATTTAATGCACTTACTATAAAAGATTTCTCACTATCAGTCAAAGTCTGATTTTCAAAAAATTCCCTCAATGCTTTATTTATTCTTCTAATAGACATTTAAAAGCTCCTGAATCATTAGAGAAGCTATTTTTTTACTTCCCTGCCTGCTTGGGTGTTTTGTTTGAGGATCTAAATACCCTTTTTTTATAGCGAACATTGTTTTAGCATCACTGTCTTTCCAATTACATTCTCTAGCAGAAGTATCATAATCTTTTGTGACTAATGATAGAAGATCTGAACCATTAAAGATAGCATTTGGAATATTATAAGAATTAAATGTATTATATACTGTTAGACTTATTCCATAAGCAGAACATACCTCTCTAATTGTATTAAATTCTGTTATCAATTGTGATAGTTGAAACTCATCAGGTAAATATTCTTTTTGAAATTTATAAAAATTTATGTCTTGTTTTGAAAGAAATTCAGTCTTGAAGTTTAAAAAATATCTAGTTAATGCAGTAGTTCCCCATAAAACATGAGTAGTATTCTTAGAATAATAATCCCAATTACCGTTCATAAAATTTTTAAAATTATATAACTG
>Ga0181409_1000443_pt1 | contig 16535 bp, 32 predicted proteins | sample 32SPOviralmetaG_FD_130138 | JGI IMG/M metagenome (GOLD analysis project Ga0181409, IMG submission 130138) | Marine viral communities from the oligotrophic San Pedro Time Series (SPOT) site, San Pedro Channel, CA, USA - 32 SPOT_SRF_2012-05-30 | ecosystem: Environmental > Aquatic > Marine > Strait... | reverse complement strand
TTTAAACACATCACCTGTATCAATAGTTTTGGCTGCATCTAAAGCTGTATGATAAAGCATATTGCCACCAGAAGTTCCTCCTGCATCCCAAATGCCTATCCAACCTACAGTTCCCCATGATGCGCCTGCTGCTGCCCATGTTGTATCTGTAGTAGTTGCTACTGAGCCACCTACTCCTGTTGCTGTATCAAATTCAGCTTGAACTCTTGCGTATCCTGTACCAGAAACTTCTGTTCCAGTGCCTGCATCTGTTGGGTCTGCTGTATGTAGTGAAATATAAGGGTCATCTACAGCAGTGAATGCTGACCCATTTAGTGTTAAATTTAGAAGTGCATTTTCTAAATAGTTTGACATATCTGCCATGATAATTACCTCGTTGAGTTAGTTATTGTTAAAGGGTGGGCAGGATATTCTGCCTCATCTTCTGCTTGTAAAAGTGAGGTTACTCCTCGGTCATAAAGTGCTGCCCAAGTTGCAATTCTCTCGTCATTCATTAAGAATGGTTCTGCCTCTCCCAGTGCTGCATACAACAACAAATCTGGTGTATTTGCTAACCAAAGATTTGATGTATTAGTATCACTCAAATAATCAGGCTTATAATGATAAACCATTTTAAGAGTGTAATTTGAATCAGGAATTGGAGCAAATTGAAACTCAGCTCCTAATAATGTATAAAATGTAGGAAGTCCTGATGTAGTTGACCTACTATTTCTAAAAAAGTTGCTTACAGATTGAAAAGTAATAGTTTGTACTGGGTCTTGTGAGGATATATGTAAATCTTTCATTGCAACAAAGTCAGCAGGTAGCTCTACCGTACTATCGCCTACTGTTGTTGTAGTAGTCGCCACCTTTAAAGTACGTCTAATACGTAAATCTCTACTTAATCTATCTTCTGCCAGTCTAATAAACTCAGGAATAGATGTAGATAAGTCAGTTCTAGCTAAATAGTCAGCTAGAGTTGCTTGTAACTGTAAATAATCACCAAAATATGCCATTAAATCCTACCTTGTTTTGTCCTAAAAAATCTATTATCTGGGTCATTTAACCATAACTTAAACTTCTTTTGGTCTAATACATGAAATCCTCTCATGATGCCTTTTTGGTTTAATGAATCTATTACTGTCATTGGTATAGATGCTATTTTGTTATCAAATACATCATCTCCCCAACTTGTAGTATTGTTATTATATTCTTGTTTGTTTTGCTCTACTATATCTGTTACGTCTTGCTTTACTTCTACTACTTTACCTAAATCTGTATCATGTGTTGTAGCATTTCTAAATACTGTTTCTTTTAATTTATCGTTCCATTTACCCATTATAATCTCCTATGATACTGCCCTCCGAAGAGGGCATATATCAACTAGTATTAAGATACTAATAAGTCAGCTACGATACCGTGAGCTTTCTCATTATTAACTTGCAGAGTGTACTCTGAAAGCATTTGATGTTTCTCACTATCACCTGCCTTAGCTAGTAAGTTGCTTTGGAAAGGACGTAGTGTTGCAATGTTAAGCATTGTAGGGTCAATTACTAATGCTTGCTCACCTGTACCAGTGCCTGAGTCTCTAGTCATAAATCTGTCAGGTACAACAGATAAAGTGCCAAAATCTGACATGTAAACGTCGGCAGCGCCTACAATAGTAGTTTGCTTGTTAGCAGGAGCTTGATAACGCTGTGCTGCAATACCAGTAAATGCTGATACTGCTTGTTTTTGTGTAGGAGGTACAACTAACATAGTTGGATTACCACCGTTTTCAAATACAGATTTAACACATGCTTTTAGTTTATCTTCGCCAAATGCTAGATAGTTACCAGAGCCTGCTGAAGTACGAGTAGCAGTTCCGTTACCACCTACTGGACCTGCAGGAGAGCCTGCTGTTGCCTCTGTAACATAATTAGTTAGTAACCATGTTTGAATAGAGCCAAGTAGTCTAGCGCCTGAACCTGCGACACCTGCTGATTGTGCTACGTTACCCAAGATAGTTTTTTCCATATCTCGTTTTAGCTCTTGTCCTGCTTTAGCTAATTGATAAGCTGTTTCTGACTTACGTCCTGCTTTATCAACTGCATCAAGAGTACCAGAAATATGTACTGTTTTGCCTTGTATTTGAGTTCTGTTACCTAAACGAACAGTAGGAGTATCTGATGCGCCAGATGCGTCTGCACCTTCAACTAAACCTGCTGCAGATGCTGCTGATAAATCATCAGTTTGCCATTCGTGTAAGGTACCTTTTGCAGTAGTTTTTCCTATAGAGGATACTACTGGAGTTTCTGTTGGAGCAATGTTATAGATTGTGTTGCTTAAATCCTCACGCTGCCCAATAGCTGTATAAGTTCTAAATTCTGCCATTGTCTTTCCTTATTCTATAAAGTTTTCAAAAATAGCTGCTGCATCTCTAGCTGAACCAGTTTGCTGCAACCGTTTTACTTGTTTCTTTTGTACGTCTGTTACATTTTGAGTTACTTTAGCACCACCTTTTACAGTCTTAGGAGCTTTTGCAACTTTCTTTTTAACACCTGCTTTATTTGACATTAGTTTGTCATATTGTGCAGCTTTATGTAACACCAGTACATGTCGACTATCATAGACTTGAGATAACTCTTGGTCTGTAAAGCCAACTTTTTTTCCGTAGTTCCGAATATCAACTTTGATTTGTTCGGACTTCTTTTTGTCTGAAAACTCTGGTAAGGATTCTGCTAATTTAATGGTCTCTTGTTCTACATATCTCTGCATTTGCTGAGCCTGGTCTGCTTGTTGCTGTTGTGCAATGCGAGCTTGCTCTGCTTGAACTGTAGCTAACTGTTCTTTCTTTTCAGTTTGCTCTGCTACCTTTACTGCATATCCTATTGGGTCGTTCTCTCTTAATGCTGCAAGTTCTTCAGGACTTTCATTAGTCTGGTTTAATACAGATTCTAATTCCTGCAGCCGTTGTGAATAATTATCTCTAAGTTGCCTTGCCTCAATGATAGCTTTAGATTCTTGCTCAACAACTTTACGCTGCTCTGCTATCTCTTGGGTTTTTTTAGTATAATCAGTGCCAAGTTGGTATGATTTGACAAGCTCATCAAGACTAACTTCTTTTTCTTCACCTGCTGCTTTTACGGTGAAAGTCTGTTCTGTCTCAACTTCCTCGTCAACTACTTCCTCGGATTCGTCTTCAGTTTCAGTCTCAATCTCATCTTCATTACTTTCTGGTTCGACTTCAACTTCTTCTTCCTCTACAACTTCCTCGATTGTATCTTCTACAACTTCTGGTTTGTCCTCAGTGGATTCCTCTGTTGCAGATAACATACCTTCAATAGAAGATGCTGCATCTGTTACTGATAGAGTTCCACTGTCTTCTGACGTCATGGTTTCTTCACTCATGTGTATTTCCTTGTTTGCTAATATAGGCTTAGCTTACCATATAGTCAAATGACTATAATATCTTCCAGGACTTATCTTTAATCTCATCATTCATTGCAATGGATTCAAGTCTAGCCACTATATCATTAATTGCTCTTATTCTGACGTAGGACAATTCTCTCATAGCCTGTTGGTCATCATCTGAGTTAATGATTGTATTCACTAATTCTTTTTTCATATTATCTAACTCATCTTTGAATATGTCGTTAGATATAATGTCTTTTAGTATCTGTAATCTATCCTGCATTTATTTTAGAAATCTTATCTATAGCATCTACTACTGTCTTCATTTGATTAGTAGAAGTATTAGCGTTAGATTCTTTCTCCTTATTTATAAGTTCTAATTCTTTTATAGCCATCTCTTTTTCAAACTCTAGCTTGTCTTGCTCTAAGCGCAGCATTTGTTTAGATGCCTCCATTTCTAGTTTCATCCTATCTAATTCTAGTTTAGCCATGTCAGATTGCATCTTCATTTGTGCTTTCTCTTTCTCTGCTTGTGCTAGTATCTTAGCTGCCTCAGTATTAGGATTAGCTTTAGGATTTTGTGCTGCTTGCTGAGCCATCATATCTGACTGCTTTTTTGTAATATCATTTAAAAATCCAGACTCATCTTTGAATCCTGCCATGTTTACAAACTTAGCTAGTGTATCTCTATATTGTTTTAGTGATACTAATGGATTGTTTAGACCGTATTGTGTAATCATTTGCTCTTGCTTTTGTAGTAGCATTTGCATTACACCTAACTGCTCTTGCTTAGCACCTGTACCTAATCCTACATTAACAGTCATATTGTACTGTGTAGTCCATTCTCTAGGGTCCATAGGTACAAACTTATTATTTACTCTAATGATTCTTTCTTTATCTTGATACTTACATACTAGATGTAGAATACCTTTCATTAGTGAGCTAACACCTGTATCAGCAAAGATACGTGATATAAGTTCTAGTTTACCACCTGCTGCACTACTCATACTTGCTACTGCTGTAGCTGTTACGTTCTGTAGTATATTAGGGTCTAATCCTTGACTAGCCTCTGATACCCCACTACGTTTAGCTTGTACTGTATCTAAATACTCTAGCATTGGATAGGATTGTGCTGCATTAGATTGTACAGTTAATGGTACGATTGCATTAGGGTTTTTCATACGTACAACACCACCTGCAGTAGATGTTAGTAAGTCATCTAAGTTTACTTGTCCTTCTACAGCTCCTACACGATAGTTATTAGTTAAGTATAGGTTATCTAGCATTTGTCTAGTGATTGTAGACTTAATAAGTTGTAAGTCTGTAGCTCTATCTGCTAATGATTGACCAAAGAACTTATGAGGTATTGGGAAAGGACATATAGAATGGAAAGGTATATAATCACATTCTTCATGCATTAGTATCTGATTATCTGCATAACAAACTCTATGTAACTCTGCTACACCATCTTCGTCCATGTCTGTTCTTACATAACACTCGTAGTACTCTACTAACTCCATACTCTCATCATTAGTATCATTAGTGTTTAATGGCTGCTCACCATTAGAATACCTTGCTACTCTTTCTGGAGTAAAGTCTAATGTATCACCGATAGATAATGTTCTAACTACTTCTGGGTCATAACCCATAGCTATTAAATCACTTCTAGTCTGTAGACTTCTCTGTGCTACGAATGTAGCATCTTCTATTGTTACTGCTCTCTTGTCTATTAAGAACTCTTCTGGTGCTACGTTCTCTATCTTAACTTTACTAGCGTCTTTAGTTCTAGCTACTTTTACATTATAGTAAACATTTACGATAGGTGGTACTTCCTGCATCATAGGCTCACCTACTTCATTCATAACTGGCTGACCCATTTGGTCTATCATTATCTGAGGCTCTTGCTCTATTACTTCCTCCACTGTATCTTGACTGATAATTTCTACTTCCTCATCATTCATTATCATAGTTAACTCATCTTCAGTCAGATTCTCATACTTCTCTTTAGTAGTAGTTTTCTTATCGTCCCAATATGCTTTTACTATACCTACTTTTTGACATAGAGCGTCCCAGAACCATGAATGAAATATCTCTACTCCATTATTATCTTTATTTATAATATGGTTTACATAACGTGTTACCATCTCACTTGCCTCAGCGTCACCTTCGTTAACTGGTTCGAACACTACTGCATTATTAGATTGAGTAAACACTTTTAATATCTGAGGTAATGCACCATCTACAGTTTCTGCTACTTCACCTGTAACTATCTGAGAACGACCTTCTACTTCATTACCATACTTTTCTCTCATGTAGTATTCTAATGCTGTTTGCCTTTCTCTTGATGTCTCAGTCTCTATATAACCTAGTGAATCATCTATGTGAGATTCTACTAGATTGATAAACGTCTGATTATCTTCTGGTGATACTTCCATTTGCTCTTTTGTGTAAGCCATTATTTAACCTTAATATCTATTTTACCACTGTCAACTACATTGTCTTTTACTTCTGGTTCTGCATGTTGTATTCTTACACATAATAAATCTATAATGAAATAGTCTTTATCATCATTAGCATACCATTCTACTCCTAGCTGTAATCCCATAAAGAAATGCCATGACCACATTATTTAGATTTCCTTTTAATTGCTTTGAAAGCTCCAAGTTTAGGAGCGCCTTTAGCACCTTTCTTTCTCATCTTTTCTACTTTAACATTCTTACCAGACTTCTTAGCTGCTTTTTGTGCTGCTATTCTTTTACGTTTAGCGTGTATGTTTGCATATAATCCTGGTCTTTTCATATGTTATCCTTTTGCTTTTTGTTTTGATGTTTTAGATAGTTCGTTATAATGAAATAACTTTTGTGATGTTTTAGTATGGCTTTTGTTAGTATGTAAATCACCATTAGGCATCTTATGAGAGTTACCTTTCCATTCAGTACCATTTCTTAAATAATGTTTAACGCCTTTCATTACCATTTCACCTTATTTGCCCAATATGCTGCACTCATTTTACCTTTTGCAATGTTTGCACCATGTCTAGCTTTAAATGATTTACGTCTCATCTTTTGTTTTTTAGATTCACCATCTTTAGGTTTACCTGCAGTTGAGACCCCTTGCTGCCCAAAACGTATAGTCTTGGTTTTATCTCCAACTTTAGCTACGACTACATGAGATTTAGTTTTATGCCCTGGAGTTCTTTTAGGTTTATTATAACCTGATACTCCTGCAGACTTTAACTTTCCATCACTCACTTTTTCTTACCACCTCTACCTTTCCTACCTCTTCCATAATGTTTACCAGGCATTGTTTAATCCTCTAAAGTGTTGTAAAAAAACAACAATTAATTATATAAATACTTTGCTGAAGGATATAAATAGTTTAATAGACCTACAAGATACACAGTAACTGCTATGATATTTAATACTATTAATGCTCTATCACACCATCTTAAACTAACATAAGTCCACCCTATAGATGCTGATAGTCCTAGTAAAATATTCATTGGATATATATTAGCTGCAGTAAATGCCATTGTAAATATCATTAATATAGAACTAATCCACTTTACTACCCAAACATGGTCTTTCTTATGTATATCTATCATTATCTTCTCCTATAATATTATGCAGCCTTTATGTTCCATGCAAGGATAATCTGAATACATCTTACCATTACATACGCTGCCTGTTACTCTCTTTTCTTTCTTAACGAATAAGTCTATGACCATTTCTGTTGTTGTAGGTTCCTCATTTAATAATGCTTTGCCATCATATATGTATTTACTTCTATCTATGAATCTATAATATTCATTAGTAGGAAAGCTAACGACTAGACTGCAGCCTTGCAACATTATACAAATTAATAGGAGGTAACTTAACTTCATATTCTATACTATCCAATTCCTATCCTGTTCTAATGGTTTATCCCAACTGGTAGAATATTTAGTATCTGATATTCCTACAGCCAAGTATCTAAAAGCATCAGCACAATGGGAAGACCAATCATGCAAAGGTTTGTCCATATACACGCTAAGTTTGTCATTATATTGACGTCTATAATTTCGTAAACACTCCAAGCCATACTTCGTTGTGTCCTTATTGAACCAACAGTTAGGCAGTATTCTTCTCACTTCCTGGATACCGTCATCAATAGAAAGTTTAGGTGCAACAGTAATATCCATGCCAGACTCTTCTAACACTTCTTTCCTGGACTTACCTGATGTTAATTCTCTTACTACAACATCATGAGGTAGTATATGCTCATAATCAAAGTAGTCATTATCACGTAACCACTCTACATAATGAGCTAACCCTTGACCATGATTCTCATAGTAATCAAGTAATCTTATTTCTGCACCATGTAATTGTACTACCCAAATGGAAGTAGAATCACCAACACCTAAGTCCCATGCTGTTAAGCTCCTACATAGTTTGTCTTCGACTACATTTATAACTTGTTGTTTCTCTGTTATATTGTTTATTATTTCGCCATAATAAGAACCAACTACTGGAGCATCAAAAGATATTTGGAACTCTTGATTGTATTTGCTTTCACCCATTGCTGCTTTGGCATCATCTAATTCTTTTTGGTCTATGAGACCTGTATCACTTGCTTTAAATTCTAACAATGCCCAATCATCTTCTCCACTATCAGCTTTATCTCTTAACTCTTTAAAAAAGTTAGCGCCTTTAGGTGTACCAATAAATGCACACCACCCAAGTCTATCTGATAATGCAGGTCTAATTACTTCTGTAAACAAAGTAGGATTTATGTCTCCTACCTCATCAATTACACACCCGTCTAAATAAATTCCTCGTAGGCTGTCTGGATTATCTGCACCGTATAATGAAATACGTCTACCCATAAAGTCTACTCTAAGTTCTGCTATGTTTACTACTGCGCCTAATGGTAATGTATATTCTTTAAGATAATCAAATGCAATTCTCTTAGCTTGAATATATGATGGTGCAATGTATGCAAACCTAGGATTCTTTTTAGTACATTTTAAAGCACTATGAATTAATTGATTTATAGCAGCTACAGTTTTGCCCATACGCCTATGACATACTGCCACTGTAAACCGATTATCTCTTACTGCTTTGTGAATCTGTTTCTGAGGTAACCGAGGAACATATCCTGTCTCAAGTTTCTCCGTCATCTATACCAGTAACCACATTGATTGTTAATGGGTTATCTGCATCTCCTGTTACCATATTCTCTTGCATTGCCTTACCATCTAATCTGTCTCCTAACTCTTTAATAGCAGATACATCACCCTCTGCTGCTTTCTCATATAATGCATTAGCAACACGATGCAGCTTAGCATAGTCTTCCTGGACTGCTAGCTTTCTAACAATCTTAGACCATACTCTTTTTTCTGATGTTGAATTTTGATTTCCTTTTGGTGCGCCTGCCATAATATTACCTTTATAAGTGGGAGGAGTAGTTTGCACTACTAACCAGGCAGGAGAATTACCTGACCTCCCAAAACAATTACTTATTCATTACATACATAGTTACTTCAAAACCGAATCTCATTTCTGTTGCTGATGGTTTAGTCCACATAATATTTTCCTCTTAAAAACATTCATTAAAAATACAAATATCATAAGGGAAGTCTCCTAAGCCTTATTTGATTGCTCCTGTATCAGCCAATTAAGATATACTTTTGCTTTATCATAATCCTCATCTGCTGAATCTTTATAATTAGCTCTACTTAAATACTTCAATACATTACCTCTAAGGTATCCAATGTACTCTTCTTTAGATAGCTTAGCTTTAATGAAATCTATAGTTTCAATAGAACCAATAGTATAATGTTTAACATCTTTTCTCATAATTCTCCTATGATAGATAACAGCCTAGCAAGCTAGTCTGTACTATAATCTTTTTTATTACTACTACATAGTATTATAAAAATATCTTGTAACGCTATGATTTATAAATAAAAAAAAGGGTGCTGATTTTACTCAAACACCCTAATATTTTACTATTTTTCCTCCTCTTTTTCTTCAGCATTTTGCCAATCTTCATAAGCTTGATTGTAATCTTTTATAATCTCTTCTTTTTCGTTTATTATATCTTCCATAGATTCTGGAGTATAAAAATTAATTCCAAATTCTTCCGCCAATCTAATTATGTTTTTCTGGTAGGAATAAAAACAAAATTTTCCATAAAGATAATTTATTGATTTATGATTATCTTCTTCATAATTGTAGTATCTATCACAATATTTCATGTTTTGTTGAATTGAAAAAATGAGGTTTCCTAGTTCTGTTTTTGCTTTTTTACTATTTATATTTTTCACTATTTTTCTCCTTTTTCTAATCTTGTTATTGATGCATTTAATATATCAAGTAATTTTCTATCTCCTGCATTTGGTCCCCAAGCATACTCGTTATATTCTTTTTGCATTTGGTTTTCCATTTCTATTTCCCAATCACATTCTATGTTTTCGTTAAATTCTTTGTAATCTTTCATGTTTATCTCCTAGTTATTTATTTATCCGACATAGATATAATAGCAAACCAGGAGAATAATGCAAGTCTTTTTACAACTTTTTTTGATTTATTTTACTTATCACACAATCTCACATGAGCCACCAGAACATGCTAATGTTTGCGCTGATATTGTATTATCGTCCATCTCTATAAATTTAGTAAAATCTATATTAGCAGGAGTTACCTTTTTTAAATCATCATAAGTTGCTTTGTCACAATCTTCATATGGTGCCTGGACATAAGAGTGGTCAGAATGAGGTAAGAAACTAATGCCACTAATCTCATCAAAGTATTTCCAGACCCATGCTCCAACCTCTACCCATTCTTCATCTCTTACAGATATAGTTACAGATGGCTTATGCTCACACCAATGACGTTGATATACTAGCCAATGTTCTAGCTGCTCGATAGCTGTCATATCATGTCTTGTTACTGCATCTTTAGGTGCTTTCATTGGAAAGCTAAATACAGCAGTGCTATCTGGTCTGAACTGCTCGTCTTCTACTTGCACACCATTAGTCTTTAAGAAATCATAGATAGGGTCTTTCTTATCCATACGGATTCTTCTAATGTAATGATAAGAATGTCTAGCATGTATTCCAGATGCTGAGTCTACTAATTGACTTACTGTACCACTTGGTTTTACACATGTAATACTTACTGACTCTGGTATATCAAATATCTTTGCATACTTCTCGTTACACTTACGACTTGCATCTCTTAATCTTTCTAACATTTTAGGGTCAGGATTACTTGTAATTTTAGCGTCCATAATTCCTGTTAATGAAACACCAAGTAGTCTTTCCTCTTCTGTATTATGTTTCCATTCCTGAGATAAGAATTTAAACTCAGTTAATGTAGATTGAAATGTACCTAATATTGTAGCTAACTCTACTTTCTCTTTTAATGTTTTTTCTGTATCACCTGCTCTTACAACTACCTCTGTTAAATTACAAAATTGTTTATCACGTAAAATTATTTCTGAGCAAGGATTAGTTCCGTAGTTTAAATCTTTTTGTCTACGTTTCCATTTAGCTGCTTGTACTTGTGCTGCAGTTCTATTAAAAATACCACGCTCACCTGATTTAGATTTTATTAATGCTAACCACTCTTCCATAAATGTTTCTACATCTGGCTTTTCTGTATAAGCAACTGAGTTATTAGCTAGACCTCTCCAGGAGAAATCGTTATACCAGGCACCCATCTTAGCCTCTCTCATTCTTTTATCTGTTAAGTTAGATAATGATATAAGAGCAGAACGTCTAACACCACCTACTACAACTATTTCACCAATCATGCACATAATATCATGTACTTCTAATGAATTAAGTTTACGACCTTTTGCTGCTTTAAATGTATCTACTGTAAAATCAAATAATCTTTTTAATGGTTCTGGTCCACTTGCTCGACCTCCAAATACTTTAAGTCTTGCGCCTGCAGGTCTGACTTGCGAATAATCAATGGACGGTATATCTCCCTCCCAGAGACTGGACAGTAATTTTTTAAACGCTTTCGCCCAACCGAGCTTGCTATCACCAACAACAATAACATCATCACAACTATTAATCTCTTTTGGTAGTATTGGTAGCTTGCTAATCTCTTGCCTCTCACAACTGAATCCCACTCCTGTACCATTCATTAGTATATATAAGCACTCTGAGAAAGCTCTCTTGTTGTTTACAGCTAGGTAACTGCAGTTATATGCTGCAATATTATCTCTTTCACATGCCTCACCTGCACTCATCATTAATCTCATCGAGGGCATGATTTCTAAGTTTAGCACTGCTTTTCTGATTTTTGGAGCCACAGAATCAAGCTCTGGTGCATTTTTTTTAATAAATGATACTAACCTATCAACAGTTTCTTCCCATGTCTCACGTCTATTTACTTCTGGCATGTATCGAGCATATCTACTATTTGCTATAATCTTCTGGTATAAATCCATTATTTTCCTTTATGATACGTCTGTTATAAATGACTTCCATCTGTTGTTTACTTTCTTCCAACCTTCAATGAGAAGTGTCCAATTTGCATTTCTAAGATGAGGTGTAGAATCTGCATCTGCTATTTTTCTTTCTCTAGCTCTCATGTTATCTTTTGTAGTAACTTGTACAGCTACAGTTTCTCCCTCTTTAGTTATGGCTAAAATATCAAAGCACCATAAATCTTGCCTTATCCTAGCAAAAGCATTCCATCTTTCTACTACCTGAACCAGAGCATAATCATCACTCTCCCTCATTCTTTTTAGGGTCCGTTGAGTTGGACTTACTGCCATTTACATTCTCCTTAAATTGTTTATCATTAGGTTTAGAATTAAATATCCTATTCCATGCCTCTTCTAAATCTTCGTCTGTTATTACCTTAGGTCTTTGTGAACTTCCCTTTCCCATATTTAACGCTCCTTATGTCTATACAGTCTTTATCAGTTTTTAAATATACATTGCCATCTGGTTTAATAGATTTATACATTTTATGATTCTTAGCATGACAGTGATATTTGTGTTCTCTCATATCAACAAACATAAATGTAACTACTACTCCTATAGCAAAAGCTATTGCTGCAATCCAGTATTCCTCAATAAATTTCATATTAATCTCCTTTAGGGATATTATTAATTTTTTTATTTTTCTTACAGATTCCATGCTTGGTATTAAAATCTATACCACAGTACCACTTCTTATCATACACCTTTCCAGGCGCACCACAACCTACACATATTCTTTTCTTAGGTATCTTCATTAGTTAATGGAATCGTCCCTGGTTACACCAAACTTAGCAGCAACAGTCTCCATAAAAGAATTTTGTAGTCTTAACATTCTTAATATTTCATGCCATGCAAGTAATATAAAAATATTTGCACTGATTAATAATGCGACCTCCATACTCATATTAACTCCTTATTTATAGTATCCATTAGTCATATCTATATTTCTAAACTTAGTATCTTCTGGCAGCATTATGTACTCTTGTAGCAAGCACCTGGTAGCGTTAGCCTCTGGATAATGCAGCTCAACATAGATATGCCCAACTTCACACGATTTAAAATTACCAATATAGAAATAATCTTCCTCCATTGGATTTGTACTTATTACCATTACAAATGCTAATAATCCATTAATCATAGTTTCCTCCTAAACCATTCTAATAAATTTTCTTCTGTATCATACTTCTCTTGCCAGGTCCTTGGTGCTGAATGAAAGCCATCATTACCCTGGTGATGTTCCCAACACAGGGGTATTACATCATAATGAGAACTCTTTTGTCCCATACCCACATTACTTCTAATGTGATGACAGTTTGCAGGTAAAGGGTCTTCAACACCATAAAACTTCTTACATATTACACAACCAAAATTACTAACCTTATTCAAATACTCTTTTTCTGCTTTTGTTTTAGACTTCTTTTTAGCCATCTTGAAAATCCTGGAAGTCAGTATATTTATTATCTACAACATGAGAAGTACCAACAAATCCTAAACTAGCAGCAAAGCCTTGTATGTTATTAATGTATTCACTAAACTCTTTTACTGTTAGTTTTGTAGTGCTAGGTATTGCTGTTACTTCCATGTCCATAATACTATTTTGGTAAGATAGAAACTTGTAAGCCATAAGCTGATGCATTTCATTAGAATTGTATCCTAGGTGCTTACCTATATCAGATAGTAAATCCCAATACAATTTATTTTGGTCATTAGACCTAATGTAATCATCTTCTTCTATAGTTACTTTCCAATCTTTTGTAGGGTCTAGTCTACCAAGTTGCGATATCACTTCCCTGTTCTTTCCGTTTTTTATTCGAGTTATCTTTTTCACGTTTGTCAAACCCCCTTGTCTTATAAATTTTTCCGTCATTACTTGTTGCTTTAAATTCTACATCACCAAATAATTCACGTATGTTTTTTACAAAATCATTTATCATGGTCTCTCCTTGTATCTAAATGTTTTACTATCGAACCAGAATCCCCATTGAGTTTCTATACCATTACCATGTCTTTGCTTGTTTAAGTAAACAGTACAGTCAGGTATTGCTTTCCATTCCTCTGGGTCTTCTCCAAACATTAATGCTTTTTCCTTACGTTTATTCCTATGTACTGATATAGAATTATCTGCAAGGTTAGTAATGTTTGCACTTCCTGCAACATCAAACTTAGCAGGCGTAGAATCTTCGTCTGCAGTTTTTCTACTATGTGCTACTAAGAATATATGTATATCTAAATCTCTTGCTGCAACAGCTAATTTATTTGCAAAGTTTTTCTGACCATTTAAGTCATCTTCATTGATACCACATTTCATTAATGAATCTACAACAAATATTTTAACCTGTAGTTTTTCTGCTGCATAGTAAATTACATCTAATACTTTCTTTGCTGAGGTCTCACCCTCTGCATCATACAAGTACATTTTGTGTTCTATCTTACCTACAAAATCTTCTATGTAAGCTGCTGTTGGGTCAGCATTACCAGACTGCATACATAATCTTCCTAATGTTGCTTTTGGTAACATCTCAAAACTAGCTACTAAAACTTTAGTTTGTTTCAATAGATATAGTAAACAATATGATAGCCATGCAGTTTTACCATGACCAGAGTATCCTGATACAATGGTTATTTCTCCCATACGTATCCTAAAATCATTTATTGTCTTATCAAATGGTAACTCAATACCACCTTTTACATCATCAGAAAAGAAAGATAATATGTCATCTTGATATTGTGATGGTGTTTTAATCTTCAAATACTCACCACTTCTTCTCTGCGATACATGTGCTGCTACATCTTTTTCTGTAACTAAAATACTATCTGCATTTGTCATAAGCACTCCTAATATTATTGATTGCGAGGAGTAATCTTTCATGGTCTTCGTCAGATAACTTGTTACCTTTTTTAATAGTTGCTGATGATAAGCCTACGTGTAAAACCTCATCTCTTAGCATTTTTAATACAGCATATGGATTAAAAGATTTCTTTATCTCTTTATTCATATCCTCATTGTTAGGTAGAATATCTTTCCATTCTAATCCTGATGCATCAAGTATAGACTTAATATTACAACCTGCAAAACAATTCATAAGAATCTTATCACCGTCTTGCTTAATACCTAATGAATTACTTTTATCTTTATGTGCAGGACAGCGACAACTATACTGACCGTTGCCACTCTCCTTTACATTTTCAAAATGATTTAATATTTCTTGTATATACATCTTTTCTCCTTAAAAAGAAATACTATAACATACTAAATAAAATTGCTAACAAAAATAATAATCCTGTTACCCAGTAAACTATATCTTTTGGGTCTTTCATTAGAATGGAACCTCATCTGTAGCATCTAATCCTGCAGGCTCATCTTTACCTGCTGCAAGTCTATTTTCTACAGTCTCATCTACATTACCTCTTAGATATTTTAAACCGTTTCTACTTTCTGAAATCCAAGCTGCGAGTCTATATTCTTTACCCTCAACTTTAATGGTTCCACTGTAGTCAGGACGTTTAGGATTATCACCCTTGTCTTGCTTAAATAATGCGAACCTCATATTATCGTCATACTGATTATCTTCAGCCATGTGTTGCTCCTTTTTTTAAAGTTTTTACTAATTCATCTACCTCGAAGTCAAACTCTATTGCAGCATTTTCCATTTCAGTGATTAACTTATCATCACGCTCAATGTAAAGATACTTGAGTTTAGTCTCATCAGTAAACTCTGGATTATATGAAACCCAGTAGGCACCAACAGAATCACTACATGCTATTTGCCACATTATTTGGTATAAATATTTTTTTGGAACTTCGTCATGTAATAAGTTTGTACCATGAGTCATCATAGTAGGGCATTTAATTTCTAAACATAATCTACCTTTATCTGACTCTATGATACCGTCTGGTGATGCTGCACTGTTTTTCACTTTTTTGTGCTGATATACTCCACATTCCTGTGCTTGTATATCTGTTGCTTTCACAAACTCGTCTCTTGCTTCTGGCTCCCTATCTATTCCATCTTGCATTGCCTTATTTACTGGGATAGGATTAGCCTGTACTCCTGTAAGCCTTTCTAATGCTAACTGCATACGATATTTCTTTTTATACTCAGACTCACCATACTTAGTTTTTTTCATTAGCATATCAAAGCCTGATGCTGTGATGCGCCCAAGCCTCGATTCAAACCACTCAGGGCTACGCTGAGTAATAGTTTCTTGCTTTTCATAATCATGTTGAGTAAGCATTATAGCTCCAAGTCTTTATGTTGAACTTTAGCGTTTTCTACTTCCTCAAAACTTGCAATAGAAGTATCAATGCCAATACCTAATATACCTAATGCACGACCTATTGCACTTGTCTCTGCATTTTCAATATAAGATGTTTTATTAATAAAGCTAGAACCTTCTTTCTCATATGCATGACCTGTTGCTAATACATTACCATCATTCACAACTGTTGCTTTAAACATTGCTACGCCTTCCATGTTACTTAATATTTCTGTAAGTATAGCGCCATGTTTATATTTATCTCTAAACTCTTTAATACGCTCATTAACCATAACGTATTCTTTACCTTTAATATCTATTTTTTTCATACTCATATATATCTCCTCAAGTTAATTAGTGCTGCATATACTTATAAAAATACTCTGTAAGGTATTGTTTTATCTAGTGTATCTTGTAGGGT
>Ga0181409_1000441_pt1 | contig 16599 bp, 17 predicted proteins | sample 32SPOviralmetaG_FD_130138 | JGI IMG/M metagenome (GOLD analysis project Ga0181409, IMG submission 130138) | Marine viral communities from the oligotrophic San Pedro Time Series (SPOT) site, San Pedro Channel, CA, USA - 32 SPOT_SRF_2012-05-30 | ecosystem: Environmental > Aquatic > Marine > Strait... | reverse complement strand
TTGTTATTAGTTTTTATATTCATTTATATTATCCAATTACTGTCGTTTTAGTATTGTAAAAAAAGTGAATGTTAGTTTAGAATATACACATATAAACATGTAAATGCGAAAACATAAACGGAAAACGTAAAAAAACAGGTGGGGCTGGGCAAAACGATTTCATTTTCGTTACAAGCCTGGTACGGTGGGGAGTAGGGGCAACACAGTACTCCTATATTTTTAATACAGTGACATTAGCTATTAAAGTATATATAGTAATAGCCTATTGTCACACTTTTAATAAACCACTCTTTTAAGTGATTATTAAGCTATGGCAGCAAAACAACCGGGTAACTCCCAAGGATTATCACCATCAGCACTCAGAGCAAAGCGCGCTAGAGATAAAGCAGCAGCAATGACCACTAAGCGTAAAGCTAGAAAAGCTGACAATCAACGCATCGGACAAAGATCTGACTCAGACTTACATCACACTCCAGGTGGTCCAATCACTAGAACTACTATAGCTTACAACAGAGCAACACACACAAGAGGAGAGGTTGGTTAACAATCTACATCCTATAACAACATAAAATATGGCAAGAATATCATCATATATTAAAGATACGTCACCAAATGATGCAGACTTATTAGTGGGTTCTGAGTATCAGAATACAATTAATGGCATTGACAACTTTATTACTAAATCTTACAAGTTAAGTGATCTTGCTGGTTACTTTGCTAGCTTTTTTGTACAAAATGGCAGCTCATTTAACCTATCTACTATTTCACAGCAGGTCGATAGCAATACTACAGCCACAGGAACCAACGCAAGTCTTGTAACATCACTTACTTCTAGCTTCACAAAACGTGTATTTAAGCAAGATGATGCACCTTCAACAACAGGAGTGCCAATAAACTCATTATGGTACGATACAAATGACAATAATAAGCTATATATCTTCGATGGCACCAGCTGGGTGCTTACCGATGACTCAAGAATAGCAACAACTATATCATCTTTAGCCACAGCCAACAACAGTATAACTACAAATGCAACAAATATAGGCTCAGAAGCCGCAAAAATCACAGAATTACAGTCACAATTTGTTTTTAATGCTGGAAATATAACAGGAATAGCAGATGCATTAGCTACAAGTGTAACAAGTACAGCAACTTCTGCCGCAGGAGCGGTTGCTAGTGATTTAGATAAGCTAGAAGCTGTCTTTTCTTTTGATTCAAGTGGAAATGTTGACGGAACTGCTGGTGTTTTATCCACCGCGGTTACATCTAGCGCAAATACAGCGATTGCAAATGCATCTTTAGCTTCAGCATCGTCAGTTAGCACGCTTTCTAGCACAGTAGGGACAAATACAGCAACTATAAATACTAATGCTGGAACATTATCTACAGTTGATGGCTATGTAAAATCAAGATATTCGCTAGAATTAGATGCAAACGGCTCTTTTGCTGGTATGTCAATACTAGCTGCTAATGGAAATACAACAGATGCTTTTTCAGAGATAAGATTTGTTGCAGATTCATTTAAAGTATACAACGGAGGACAAGCTGATTTAACTGGTAGCTATGAAGCACCGTTTGAGGTTGTCGGTGGGGTTGTTAAAATAAAAAGTGCTAATATAGGTTCAATAGCTTTTGGCGATCTTACAGGTGCACCAACAACAGCATTCACAACAGTAGTATATGCTACTGATGTATCAGGTACTTCACCATCTTTAACTAAAGGCACAAGAACATTCTATGCGATATACCAAGGAGCTGCTCAAATAGACTTAACAGATGCTAGTGCTATTAGTGCATTAACATTTAATCAAATAACGGGTAGTAGTGGTTCTTCTGGAGCAGATGCTAAAGTTGTAAAATTAAGTTCTAGTGCATTAGTTGTTAAATATGACTCTGAAGGTAACAACCCTGATCCTTCTACAATAACGTTAACAGGTAGTTCAACTGCTTTTGCTGATGGTTTCTTTAAATTTACAGGTGGAGGCTCAGTTTTTACTGATGAAACGTCTTTTACTGATGGATCTGCTCAAAATCAAGATACAGCTACCATAACAGTACCCAGTACGTTTGCTGGTTTTGGATCTCCATTATCAATGAGAGTTGGTGTTTCTGAAGGTGATCAAACAGAAAGCGCTTTTGATACTATAAATATTGCTCCTGTTAAAGCAGGTTCAAATGGTTTAACTATAATGCTATCTAATGATTCACATTCTTTACCATCTGATGCAAATGGTGTTGTATCAAGCTTTGCTGGATCAGGAACAGATATAGTTGTTTTTGATGGAGCAACAGAATATAACAGTGTTGCTAGCAATGCAACCCCAGGTAACAATGAATTTAAAGTAACCACGTCTGTAACAACAGGTACGGTGACAGTAGGTGCTCAAACTATAACAGGTAATAAAGTAACATTTGCAAATCATAGTGCAATGACAACTGATTTAGCTATAATAGAGTACACTATCAATGTAGAAAATACAACTACAATTAAAAAATTCCAAACGTTAAACAAATCTAAACAAGGTATAACAGGTGCAGGAGGTAGCGATGGATCAGCTGGAACAGATGCTAGAGTTGTTAACTTAACTGCAGGTGATTTAAGTTTTGAATATAATGCAGCAGGATCAACACCTTCGCCATCAACAGTAGTAGTTACAGCATCGGCATTAAATACTACTGGAACAGTTTTTTATCAATTTTTCTTAAACGATGTCAGTACTGGTACTGCAACAACATCTAATACATATACATATACTCCAAAGGCATCTTATGCAGATATGCCTGAAAAAATAGAAGTACAAATAAGAGAAGGCTCAGCTAGTGGTGCTATAAAAGCAAGAGATCAAATAAGTGTATTTGGTATAAAACCAGGTGCTGCAGGAGGAACTGGTGCTGCTGGTAGTAATGGTGCTGATGGTGTATCACCTTACGCGGTAATACTTACTAACGAAGCACATACATTACCAGCTACAGGAACTGCAACAAATGCAGCAACATATACAGGCTCAGGAACAGATATTCAGGTTTACAAAGGTGTAACCCAACTAAATAGTGTTGCATCAAGTGGAACACCAGGCGCTGGCGAGTTTACTGTAACAGCTGCTGTTTCTAATATAACAGCTGGTGCTATAACAATAACTAATAATCCAGCCACTGTAGCGGATCATTCAGCAATGACAGCTAATAATGCAACGGTTACTTATTCTGTAAATTGCGAAAACGCAGCAACAATAGTAAAGGTTCAAGCGTTATCTAAATCTATAAAAGGTGACACTGGAACAGCTGGAACTAATGGAACCAACGGAACTAATGGAACTAATGGAACTAACGGATCTAACGGAACTAATGGTAATAATGGTCTTAGATCTTTTAGCACTTATTTATTTGCAACAGCTCCTTCAACAACAGCGCCATCTTTTAATGGGTCTAGTACAACATATAATTTTGCAAACAACACTTTTGGTAGTATACCGACCGGTTTTAGTGTAGATGCTCCAGTTGCAACACCTGGCTCAGGTAGTAATAACTATTGGCATGTTGCTGTAAGTGTAGTAGAAGGTAGTTCTGCTAATACATTAACATTTGGCTCTGTGACTAGAATGTTCGGATTTAGTGGATTAGTAACTTTCTCAGGCACAACTATAAACGGGGCTTTTGATTATACGGCAATTGATGGTAGTAATATAACAACAGGAGCAATACAGAGTACTGACTACGTAGCTTTGGCTAATAGTAATTATTCAGACACTGGAACTAAGATAACCCTATCTAACGGTAGAATTGAATCTAAAAACTTTTTTGTTGCCGCTGATGGATCAGCAGGATTCAAAGGAGCATTGCAAATAGGATCTACAACATTAAGTGCTGCAAATACATTGAATGCAAATACATCAAAATCAGATGTGGGCTTAGGCAATGTATCTAATACATCTTTAACAGATATAAGATCAGGCGTTACCAAAACCGATGTAGGTTTAGGTAATGTGGATAACTCATCAGATGCAACAATACAAGCGGGAACCACTAAAGCTAATGTGGGATTAAGTAATGTTGATAATAATTCAACAGCGACTATAAGAGCAGTAGGGGCTGCAACATCCGGTACTGTTGCTGGTTGGACATTAGATTCTACAGCTATATATTCAGGAACGAAAGATATTAGTGGGTACACCACAGGAGGTATAACGCTTAACAGTGGCGGTTCCATACATTCTAAACAGTTTTATATAGATACAAGTGGGAATGCTCATTTTAAAGGTGCATTAGCCGCGGCAACAGGTACATTTGGTGGTAGTTTATCAGCTGCTACTGGAACTTTTAGCGGAAGTTTGTCAGCAGCAACAGGAACATTTGGAGGATCTTTAGACGTAGGAGACACGGTTGTAATTGATGCAACAAGATCTTCTAATGATTCAAACGGTAGACCTACGGCTTTATTATTAAAAAATTCTGGAGCCGTATCAGGAGATGATGGATCTGTATGTATGGAAATGAGGTCAGCTGCTAGATGGCACCACGTAATACAAATGAATGGGTATACTAATCCAGCAGGTGCTTTTGATCTTAGTGCTGAATATAGATTAGGTAAGTCAGTAGATGCTTCTGGACAAAATGACAATTACTCTACTATAAAAATGATGCTTAATGGTGGTGGGCTTATTATACCAGACTCAGTTGTGAACGGACAAACAACACCTGACGCTGCGTTTACAAAAGGTAGTAATATATTCTTTAATAGCAATAATGCTTCTACTAGTAATTTTAATTATGGTAGAATGCACCTTAATGAATATTATAATACATTCTTTATGGATGTTCCTGGTGGAGCAACACATAGTAGTGGCTCTCAGACTTATGATGGTATGAGCTGGGTGATGAGAAAAAGAAAAATAAGTAGTGGTACTTATTATTCTTCTGCTATAATGAAAGTTGATACATCAGAAGCGTTACATGTAGCTAAAATAGTAGATATTGATAGTACAGCACATTATCTAGATCCAGGTAATACTGGAGATTCATTAAGAGTTGCTGGAGATGTTGTTGCTTATGCTACATCTGATAAAAGACTAAAAGATAATATTAAACCTATAGAAAATGCTCTTGATAAAGTTAATAAAATATCAGGTGTAACATTTGAGTGGAATGAGAAATCACATAAGCAAACTGGCAAAAAAGATGTTGGTGTAGTTGCTCAAGAAATAGAAGCAATTTTACCTGAATTAGTTGACAACAGAAGCAATGGCTACAAAGCAGTTGATTATCCAAAATTAACCGCATTACTTATAGAAGCTGTAAAAGATCTGTCTAACCAAGTAAAAGAACTAAAAGATGGGATTACAGAGTAGTGGTGAAATATCTATGTCTGAAATAAAAACTGAGGTTCTTAATCCTTATAGTACAAACATACTACTTGCTGGTGGACCAACACCTATTAGTTCTAGCTTGTTTGGTTTAGCCTCTTCAAGCGTTAATAAAACTTCGCCACACAAAATGAGCGAATTTTATGGATATACACATATACAACACGGTGGTGGTGGTGGTGGACCAGGTGGACCAGGTGGTGGAGGCGGCGGAGGCGGCTTCGGCGGAGGAGGTGGAGGACCTTAATAAGTAGATTCACTTAAAACATATCACAATCATGTGATTATATAAATATAAATACCGATAACCAATGACTTTATTTTACAAAACCTATTCTTGGTCGCAAGGCGATTCAGGAATACCCGAAGAAACCAGGATGCTTTGGGAGCACATCGCTAATAAAAAAAACTGGCGTATTGTTCAACTACCTAATGGATTTTATCAAGCAGAACACTCAGATATAAAAGACGAGAATGTTTGGCATGATACAACTAGAAGGGAAACTTTAAAAGGAGCTGAAGCCGCAATAGACGGTAGTGTCGATCATTACACTAAAAAGCTTGAATTTTTAAAAGGACCTAAGGTAGTTAAAACCTTTAAATAACCACTTATACTAAATAAATTTAATTAAATGGAATATAATAACCCAAGTGAGATAGTAAAGGATTTGTCTTTCGGGACAGATGCTAGAACAAAAATAATGATAGGTGTTGATAAGCTAGCTAAAGCAGTTAAATCAACCCTTGGCGCTTCTGGTAAATGTGTAATTTACGAGGACGCACTCGGAAGACCGGTGATAACAAAAGATGGTGTAACGGTAGCAGAATCCGTAGTCTTAATTGACCCGGTCGAAAATATAGGTGCGACACTTATAAAAGAAGCGGCTAAAAATACAGTGAAAGAAGCAGGTGACGGTACCACTACGGCAACCGTCCTTGCTCAATCACTATTACATAACGTAAACAAAAACAAGTCTGATGTTAGTATCAGGGACATTAAAAATGGAATTAAATCAGCAAGTGAAAAAGTTATGGAGTACATTTCAAAACACTCCAAAACAGTATCTGGAACACAGCTATCCAGCGTTTCCTCAATTTCGTGCAATAATGATACGAAGCTTGGAGCAATTATTGCAGAAGCTTACGAAAAAGTAGGTAAAGATGGAATTGTTCTGATGGAAGAGTCAGATACACATTTAACACATGTTGATATAATAGATGGAGTTCAAATAGATTCTGGTATAAAATCTCAGCATCTTATTACTGACAAACAGAAAAACAAAATAGAATTAAATGACACTTATATATTACTAGTGTCTTCACCTATACCTAACATAAGAAAAATACAAAGCGTACTAGAATTTGTTATTAAAAAGAAAAAATCTTTATTATTAATAGCAGAAGTTGATCAACAACCACTAGCTGCTTTACTTATGAATAAGGTTAAAGGTAATATAAAAATAAACATAATTGATCCTCCTGGTTTTGGACCTAGTAGAACGGAAACTTTAGAAGACCTTGCTATGCTTACTGGTGCAAAACTAATAAATGAAGAGTTAGGTGATGATTTAGATATGATTAATCCAGATGTATTGGGTTATGCTAATAAATGTGTTACAGATAATAACTCTACAGTTATAACTATTGAAAGTAGAAGCGAAGATGCATTAGAAAGAATTAAAGATGTAGAGGAAAAGATTAAAAATGAAAACCACGCATACTTAAAGAAAAAGCTTGAACAACGTTTAGCTATGTTGTCAGGAGCTGTTGGTGTTATAAAAGTAGGGGCTAATTCAAAAGTAGAATTAAAAGAAAAGAAGGATAGAGTTGAAGACGCTATATATGCTACTAAAGCAGCGCTGAAAGAAGGTATTGTTGCTGGAGGTGGTATAGCATTTTTGAATGCTTGTAAAAAAATAAAGAGTAAAAACGTAGGTGAACAAATATTATTAGATTCTATAAAATCACCTTATGCTACTATATTAGAAAATGCTGGTTTAGATTACTTAGAGCCTGATAAAATAGGTTTTGGAGTAGATGTTACAACTGGTAAAAGTGTTGATATGATTAAAGCTGGTATAATAGATCCAGCATTAGTAACTAAAACAGCTTTGATAAACGCTGTTAGTGTTGTTAACACAATAATATCAGCTGATTGCGTAATATCTAATGTTAGAGAGATATGAAAGCAATAAATTATTATTTAGTAGTAGAAAAAATAAAAGAGAAACCTAAAGATGTAGGAGGGTTTATTATAACAGATAAACAAGTTAATGACATTAGGTATTTAAAAGCTAAAGTAATAAGCTCTGGAAATCTTGTTGAAGCTGTAAACAAAGGAGATATAATACATTATGATAAACATGCAGGTCATGGTATCGAGTGGGAAGACAAGTTATATCAAGTTATACAACAACAGGACATTGTCATAGTAGAATGAGGTTAAGCACTAGTGACATAAGGGAATTAAATTTATTTAAGTATTACAGGCTCGTTAGAAAATGGGCCTGTAAAACTTATAATCTAACTGATGCTGATCTAGAGTTACTTATATATTTAGATTGCAAAAAGCATTTTACACGTAATGAATTTATAGATGGCACTTACACTTATAGTTGGGATAAAAACAGATGGGAGAGGTTAAGAAGAGACGGTTGGATAGAAGCTTGGAGACATAGAAACAGAACTACAATAAAATATAGTATATACAAGGTTTCATTTAAAGGTCAACAGTTAATAAGTAGAATATATAGAATACTACTTGCAGAAGAGGATTTACCAACTTCAACAAGAAGTAAATTTTTTAATAATAAATCATATACAGATAAAGTTTATAATAAAGCTATAGATGATATGATTAAAGATAAAGATAGATGATAACACCAATAACTATTAAAGCAAAACAAAAAGGTCCTTTTCCTAAAAACCAAGAGGTAACTATGAATGCAGATGGTTCTGGTGGACCTATTAAAGTTGATGAAAACCACCCAGAGGTTATAGCTCATAGAAAACATGCTGAAAAAACAAATTCATAATGGCTTTTAAACTTAAAAATATACATGATGTTATAGGTATAGACGAGCAGTTATCAGAATATGGTAGACCTGTTTTTGTTAAAGACCTTGGAGGAGAAGTAAAAGCAGAGGCTAATAGAGACGGTACTACTTTTATAGACCCTAAGGTAAAAGGTAAAGAGCGTATAGAAGCTAAAGTACATGAAGATGTACATCATGATCAAATGATGCAAGGTCGTTTAGGTTATGATGATAATGCTGTTTACTGGAAAGAATCTACAAGATCTCCAATGAAAACTTTTAGCAGAGAAGTTATGGAGGAAGGGGCTAGATCAGAGCCTTGGGAAGCAGAAGCATATAAAGAATCAGATAAATTATCATAAATGAATAAAGTAACACCCATAACATTAAGAGCAAAAGGTTCTCCTTTTAAAATAGCTGATACCTTGGTTCAAGGAGCTAAAGAAATGTATGCAACTAAAAAAACAGGTTTTGAAGGAGGTAAAGCTGTAAAAAATGCATTACCTAAAGCAAACAATCAAGCAAGTAATACAGTGCCAGGATTAGATGGAACAGTGGTTGATGATGATATAGTAATATCTCCAGAAAATCAAGAAAAAATAAAAAAAGAAAAAGAAAAATCAAAACGAATGGAGGATTTAGCTAATTCAGTTTCTACAATTGGCAAACTTTCTAGTTTAATACCAATGTAAATTATAGAATATGGATTATAAAAAAAATACACCGTTTAAACTAAAAGGTTCTCCTTTTAAGCAAACCTTAGAAACAAACTACAACGAAGGTAAAAACCCTAAAATGCCTCCAGGAGGTTTAATTGGAGATGCTAATTTAAAAGAAACAGACTTAGGTAATGGTGTAACAGCTATTAGCTCAGCCCCACCAGTGGTTGAAACTACAAGTGCGAATGGAAGTGTTAGTCTTTCTGATGGATCTATATCTCACACAAATAAAATGACAACCACTTCTACAAATAGCCAATCATCAGCAGGTGATATTTTATCAGGTAATTTACCTAGTTATAAACAAGCTTGGGAGCAAGATATTGATGGTATTAGAACTGGTAAAGGTTATGGTGGAAAATTTGAAAACTACCTAAAAGATATGGGTCAAATAAAAAAAGGTGATTCTAGAGATTTAGAACGCGAAGCTGCAAGAAAAAAAGTTAAAAAAGCGTCTTTACTATCAGGTAGTGGAGTTAGTACTACAAACACAGAAACTTTTTCAAATACTAATCCTTTAGAAGCATACGAATATGGTACTAAACAAGGTACTTATGAGGTTAGAAAAAACATGAGATCTGGTAAAGTTAGTTCAAGAGTTGCAAAAAATCAAAGTGTAAAAACAGCAAGAATGGATGCTAAACTTGATGGTTTAAAAGGTAAAGCTAAAAGAGATGCTATTAAAACAGCTAGATTAAAAGCTAAGAAAAAACAATCAGAAACAAACGCAAGTATTGCAGCTAGTGAAGCTTTAAATGCTCAAAGAGCTTCTGATCAAAATGTAGCCGAAGGAGGTAAGGTAAGAGGTAATAAAGTTAAAATAACTACAGCTAATACTCAAGAAGAAATACAAAACGCTCAAAACGCAGCTAATCAAGCTAACAACGCAACTAATAGTGGTCTTACAGTTGAAGATCTTAATAGAGCTAGAGGTAGTGGTTTTAGATATAAAAAAGCAACACCATTTAAAATGAATGGTTACGGTTCAAAAAACAAATAAATAAATTATGGGAACAAAAGGTCCAAAAGCTGGTAACATATACAGCTCTTTAAAAAGCAGAGGTTTAATAGGAGGCAAAGGAAAAGATCCAATGCTTAATTGTGGTTCACCGTTTAAACAAACAGAAGGTCAAAGAAAAACATTTGGTCCTGGAGGATCAGATGAAAACCCAGAGATATATTCTGCTATTGTAAAAGAAGATAATAAACCAGCTGGTACTCCAGTTAAATATGGCTCAAATCCAAGAACTAGTTTTGGTGGTCCTAAGAAAAAAGGTTGTTATAAATAATGAGCAAATTATTAGCTAAACTTTTTGGTGGAGCTGCTGGTGGCATAGTTAGTAAACTAACTGGCATTGCTGATAAGTTTATTCAAACAAAAGATGAAAAAGCTGCGTTTGAAAAAGAAATGACTCAGATATTTATACAAGCTGAAGCTGAAATGCAAAAGAACGTTACAGAGAGATGGCAAGCAGATTTACAACATGGTAATTGGCTTACTAGATCGGTTCGTCCTTTAGTTTTAGTTTTTTTAATTGTAACAACAGTTCTTATGGTTTTTATAGATTCTGGTTCAATAGCTTTTGAAGTAGAAGAAAAATGGACAGATCTTTTACAACTTGTTTTAATTACAGTAATTGGTTCCTATTTTGGTGGCCGTAGTATTGAAAAAATAAAAAAATAAATGGGTAGAATTTCTGATTATTCCCTAGACACAACCGTACAAGTTACAGACAAGTTATTGGGTTCTAATTCAGATGGAACTACTAGAAACTTTAAGCTAGATGCTATTACTGAATTTCTTAATACATCTGGTACAATTAATTTAAATGGAGTAGTTGAGCAGTTTCAAATAGAAGACACAGATTTAATACGTGGTAAGTTTAAACTACCAAATGGTGGCAATGGTATTAATTTTAGTCAAGTAACGTCCCTTAAAGTTTCTCTTAAAAATATATCAAATGTTGATGTGAGTAAATTTTTTGATCATTTAGTTGGTCATGGTTTAAAAATTTCAAGGGTAGATAATATAAACGAGTTTGGACAGTATACATTTGTTAGTGCTGTTAAAGCAAACCCAGCAGATACATTTGCTACATTTACATTAGCTTATTTAAACGGTAATTCAACACTAAGACAAGATAAGCATTATTTATTTAATTTAGATAATTCAGGCAGAATAGATAAAAACTTTGCACAAGAAAATATAAATTTTCAAGCAAACACTGAAAAAACAATATCACACAATTTAGCTAAATTTCCAGCTGTAACAGTTATAGATTCAGGAGGATCTCACATAGTTGGTGATGTTCAGCATACAGATAATAATACTTTTAAAATAACATTTAAAGCTACTTTTCAAGGCAGCGTATACGCAAACTAATAAACTATGGCACTTTCATATTTAACAGATATTAATTTAAACAAAAACGAATTACAAAATGCAGTAATTCAGAATTTAGGTTCAGATCCAACACAAGGATTAGTTGCTGGGTGGGTTTTTTATAATTCAACAGATAATGAACTAAAAGTATATGACGGTTCAGCATGGACAAATATAGGTGGTGATATTACTTCAGTAATAGCTGGAACAGGTATATCAGGCGGTGGAACAGCAGGTGCTGTAACACTAAATCTAGCTGATACAAGTACAAACATGACAACTACAAACGGTGGTTCTTATGGATCTGCAACAGCAATACCAACTTTCACAGTAGATAGACAAGGTAGATTAACAGCTGCTGGAACTGTTGCTATTAGCACAGATTTAACAATAAAGGATGCTGAGAGCACACCTAACAGTGATGTTGTTAGCGTTGGAACTGATGAGTTAGTTTTTGAAGGAACAGCAAATGAGGTTACAACTTTAGTTACAAGCAATAAAGTTAAATTTGGTTTACCTGACAATGTAACGATTGCTGGTAACTTAATAGTTAATGGTACTACAACAACAGTAAATAGTAATACAGTAAACATAGGGGATAACATACTTTTACTTAATGCAGACGAAACCGGAACACCTTCACAGGATGCTGGTTTTGAGGTTGAAAGAGGTAATCAAACTAATGTTTCATTAATATGGGATGAAAGCGAAGGTGATTGGTCATTTAAAGCTTATAATCATGCTGGTACACCCGCGCTTGTAGATTATAAAATACCAACTACTTTTTCAGCTTCAATTGGTGATGGTTCCGCAACCTCTATAGCTGTAGCACATAATTTAGGTAGTAGAGACGTTATAGTTCAACTATTTGATAACAGCTCTTTTGATACTGTTTATGCTGATGTTGTAAGGACCGATACAAATACAGTAACTATAGGTTTTGCATCAGCGCCAACAAGCAATGATATAAGAGTACTTATTAGTACAATAGGTTAATATAATTTAATATGGCAAAACGTTTTCTTAGTAATATAAGAATTAACGACGCATATACTTTTCCCGCGTCAGATGGACTTAACAATCAAGTTATTAAAACAGATGGCTCGGGTAATTTAAGTTTTGCACAGTTAGCAGCAGATTCTGCCTCTGTGATGTACAAAGACACATTTACAGGAAATGGAAGTGCTACAGTGTTTAACATGGCTAATGCTCTTAATGATGAAGTACAGTCAAACATATATATAGATGGTGTATACCAATCAAAAAGTACTTATTCAATAGCTAACAAAGCAATAACATTTTCTACAGCGCCTGCTTCTGGCCATGAAATAGAAGTTATATCTACAACAGGTATAAACAATGGTCCAACAGCAATCTATACAGATACATTCACAGCTAACGGATCTGCAACAGCATTCACATTAGGACAAACCGTTCACAGCGAGAACCAAACTATGGTATTTTTAAATGGTGTATACCAATTTAAGGGTACTTATGCTTTAAGCGGTACTACATTAACTTTAGATACTGCGCCTGCAAATGGTGTAGCTATAGAAGTTATGAGTATAGGTTCTGCATATTCAGGTGGTGATATATTATACGATCACGATTTTACATCTGCCGGTTTAATGACAAGCAATGGTTCAGGCGTGTATAGCATAACTGCAAACAACTCTGCAAACTGGAATACAGCTTATGGATGGGGTGATCACGGATTATCTGCACAAGACAAAACTGACATAAGTAATTTGTCTGGTACTAATACAGGTGATCAGGATCTTAGTAGTTATGCAACGCAAAGTTACGTAGGTACACAAATATCAAATTTAGTTGACAGCTCGCCTACAACATTAAATACATTAAACGAACTTGCGGCAGCATTAGGCGATGACCCTAACTATGCTACGGCTACAGCTATAAGTATTGGAAATAAATTACCTTTAGCTGGAGGAACGTTAACAGGAGCTTTGACAGGAACAACCGCTAATTTTTCAGGTCACGTTACATTAGGTGATACTGTTACATTAGGTGGTAATGTTACTATAGAAGGTAATGTTTTTATGGATGACTACAATATCACAAGTGTTAATCACTTAGATTTTGGGTTTACTTCTGGATATATAGAGGGAAGCGGCACCAATGTTAACTTTAACGGTTTAAGTGCAACTTTTGGAGGAAGGATAATTGCAAATAATTATGTTTCAATAAAAACAGCCTCTTCTTCAGGTTCGCCATATATTGATTTTATTCAAAACACTACACAAAAAGCATACATACAATTTAATGATGGAGCAAACGCTTTAAATTTTCAATCAGATAATGCATTTACTTTTATTGGTGGCACTGCAGAAAGAGTAAGAATAGATGGATCAGGAAACGTAGGAATTGGAACTACAAGTATTCCTAATCCTTTTAGTAGCGCATACAGTAATATCTTACAAGTAGGAACAACTGGTGGAAATACAAGATTAGCTATAACAGCGGGTTCAACAAGTTCAAGTGATTTAAACTTTGCAGATTCAAACGATGCAACCAATGTTGGTTCTTATGTAGGAGCTATATCATACAAACACAATGGGGATTATATGCTTTTTTCAACTGATGGTTCAGAAAAAATGCGTATAGACAGTTCTGGAAATGTAGGAATCGGTGGATCGCCTAGTGTAAATTTTGAAATAGCAAAAGCTGGTGCTAGAATCAAAATGATTGATGGAACAAATCAATTAAATATGGGACTTTGGGATGGAGCTAATTATAGATTTGAGGGTGATGCCAATAGACCTATGTTTTTTACATCTTACCAAGGTAATATAAATTTTGGTATTAGTGGCGGTACAACTATGACAATACAAAACGCCGCTGTAGGAATTGGGACAACTGCACCAACCACTGCATTATCAGTATCAGATGGAGCTGCTATGTATGGTAATAGTAATTATTTAGTTCAAATAAAAAGAAATGCTCTTAATGGTGATGATAATACCTCTAAGGCATCTATTTTACTTGCCAATAAAAGTAATGGAATGCAAATTGCTTATGGAGGAACTACAGATAGATTAAGATTTATTGATGGTGGAGGTGTAGAAAGAATTACAATGTTAAATGGAGGAAACATAGGAATTGGGACGACTTCACCCAACAAAGAATTAACATTAGGCGGTGCAGCTGGAACGCAAACTTTATCTTTTACTACATCTGCTTATTTAGGTGATCAAGCTGTGATTGGAAATATAGAATTTTCCACTCACAATGCTGATACTAGTTATAAACAATTAGCTAATATTTATGCGTTAAAAACAGGAACAAATACTAATAGTGGTGATATAACTTTTTGGACAAAAAAAAATGGAGCTAGATCTGAAAAAATAAGAATAGAAAATGACGGCACATTAAGAGTTAAAGAAGGAAGTGTTTTAGTAGAAACAGTAGGTCAAGGTATTTATTTAGGTGGCACTGCAGCTGCTAATAAATTAGACGATTATGAGGAAGGAACTTGGACACCACAAGTTTATTATCAAAATAGCACTGACCAATCTAATGCAACAAATACCGTGCAAGAAGGTAAATATACAAAAATCGGTAATCTTGTTTATGTATCTTTTCGTTTAGACTTTAATCAGAGTGGATCACCAGCAAACGATAATATAGGTGTAAAAAATTTACCATTTGCAGGCGCAAACAATCACTATGGAACTAATGGGAATGCTGTTACTACCTCGTCAATCAAAGGCATGATTTTTCAGCTACCAACTGCAGGCAGCACCCAAGCAGTATTAGTTGATTCGTCAAACGCTAGTAATTATGGTGATGATATAGGCTCAGGTAACGGTAGATTTATACGTGGAAGTTTTACTTATCATGCTCAATAACTAAATAATATAAAATGGCATTAGAAAAAACAATAAAAATAGATAAAATAGAAATCGTGGGTGAGTATAAAAATATTCAAGTAAGAGAAGCAACGATTATTAAAGAAGATGGTGTTGAACTATCTAGAACATTTCATAGATACTCTTTATCTCCGGATGCGGATCTAACTGACCAACCAGCCGATGTGGTAAGTCTTAGCAATATATTTTGGACAGATGAAATAAAAGCAGCATACCAAGCAAGTTTAGAAATAGAATAATATGGCACAAACTAAAGTAAAACTTATATCAGACGGCGTAATAGTACAGGGTAATTTGCACTCAAGCCACGGTATAACTACCGCACATATTAGCGAGGGTAGCAATTTGTATTATACTGATGCTAGAGCAGATGCCAGGATAACTGCTGCAACAACTAGTGATTTAAGTGAAGGTACAAATCTATATTATACTGATGCTAGAGCAGATGCTAGAGCAGCTTTATTAGTTGATTCAGCACCTAGTACTTTAAATACATTAAACGAATTAGCCGCAGCGTTAGGTGACGATCCTAACTTCGCTACAACTACGGCTAATAGCATTGGGTTGAAAGCACCGTTAGCTTCGCCATCATTTACAGGTATAATAACAGCGAATAGCTCAAGCACTGGTGATTATGTTAGATTGTACGGATCAAGCGGAACAGGCAAATGGGATATATATGGTAATGGAGCAAACCTAAGAATAAGTGATAATGAAAGTGCAGGTATTTTAGCGGTTGATAGAGGAGCTACTTTCGGAGGCAACGTAGATGTAACTGGATCTATAATTACTAGGGTTAATGCAAACTATTATTCTACAAAAAATTATTTAGGTGACACATGGGAATTTGCAAGTGATACAGCGGATGGTGTTACTTTTAAAATCACTGGAGGAGCGGCAAATACAACTGGAAACTTTTTTAAATTCCAAACTCAAGCAGGTGGGGCAACCCCAGCCACCGCGCTTACAATTGATAAAAATGCAAACGCAACTTTTGCAGGAAATTTATCAGTTATAAAAAGTGATGCTTCTACTGTTGATGCTATAATAAGAAATACACACGCTACAGGAACAGCAAGATTGATAGTACAATCAAATACAACTGACCAAAATGCTCAATTAGTTTCAGATGACAATAATGGTTATGCTTGGGTAGGTAGTTCAACTGGTGGAACAAATAAAGTTGTGTTTAAACAAGATACAAATGCTTAT
>Ga0181409_1000435_pt1 | contig 16671 bp, 7 predicted proteins | sample 32SPOviralmetaG_FD_130138 | JGI IMG/M metagenome (GOLD analysis project Ga0181409, IMG submission 130138) | Marine viral communities from the oligotrophic San Pedro Time Series (SPOT) site, San Pedro Channel, CA, USA - 32 SPOT_SRF_2012-05-30 | ecosystem: Environmental > Aquatic > Marine > Strait... | reverse complement strand
ATCTAACTCATCATAGTTAGAATATACATTATTTAAATCATATTTTTTTTCTAAGTAAGCACCACTTCTTTCTAATCTGTAAAGTAAATCTAAATCTTCAAAACCATAACCCCAATATTCATTTGAATATCCGTTTGCTGTTTCGAAATCTTCTCTACTCATTAGAATAACACCACCAAAGTATTGTGGGTAAGGTAATTCACCACCATGTGCCTCAACATTACTTGCTAAATGAGTTGGTGATTCAGGATAACCATAATCACACTCATCATTCATTGGTAACATATCGATATCGTGAAAAGCAAAGTAAGTGTATTCTTCTCCAACTTCTTTTGATGCTATGTTACACAGTTTTCCATAGTTGAATGGTCTATCATCTGTTTGTTCGGCAATAAAAATAGTGTATTCGATTCCTTTATCTTTGAGGAACTCGTGCATATGAGGAACAAAGACATCTAAGTGGTCTTGTCTATCTCTATACGGAACTATTATCGCTAACTTATCTTTCATTTAGATTTTTACTATAACATCTGAGAGTTCTTTCCACTTCATATAATCAAAGTATCCACTATCTCCCATTCTTTCAAACATAAACTCAGGATTATTCACATCTATTTTCCAATCAAATACTTGAATGGCTCTGTACATTTTTTTGTACTCTTTCCAAAAGGAATAATCTTTTTTTGTTTCTGAAACTTCTTTTAATCTTTTTAAAACAGTTGAATCCCATTTAAAATGATGTACTTGGATTAATCCTTTTTCAATAGGATATCTTTTAGGATGATTCCATCCTCGTTCTCTCCAAGTATCAGTATCACCAATCACAGCAAAGTGTTGACCAGGTGTTACATCCACAGAACCTTTCATTACACAACATTTATTTGGCATCGCTCCACTCATTGGATATCTAAAAAATCCAGCAAATGGAAACGATTCCCAAATATTAGTTTCTTTTGTTACCAAAGGAAACTCTCCATCCTCTCCTATCCTATCGAGGAATCCTCCTGTGATGAACTCCCATCCATTATTATCACAATCTGAAATCATCTCTCTAATGTCAGTTGGATAAACATGAAGTTCATCATCATCCGAAACCACCCACCATTCATCGGGTTTGGTTCTTTTTACTTCATTGTATAATTCAGTTACTTTTTCCCAATTAAATTTTGGTTCTGTTACTACTTTGTATGGTTCGATACCAAGATTAAGTACATCTTCTAAAATACCATCATCTTCATATTGTCTATACACAACAACATAGATATCATCAACGATATCTTTATAGTGTTTTAACATATGTGGAAGGATAGTTGTGTTGTGACCAACAACAGTAACCAAATTTAGTTTTTGCATTCTGAACTGAATTTACAGAAGTGTTCTGTATTTAAATATATATTTTATATTTTTTTGATAAATGTTAGACCAGTTGATGCTGGTTTGGATTTTAGTATCCCATTATTAAAAAAATTGAATATTTCAAATCTTGTATTGTTTTTTAATTCTGATATAAGTTTTGATGGTCCATTTGCATATTCTTGATGATGTTCTTCCTTTACATCATTTGTAATTATATGTTCTTTTTCGTAAGAATCATCTGTATCATGAATTGATATAATTCCATTTTCGGAAAGTAAATCAGAATATAATAAAAAATCTCTTTTTACATCTTCATATGAATGTCCTGCATCAATATGTAGATAATCAATTTCAATATCTTCTTTTACAAAATAATTGTAGTAAGCATTTTCTGTTGTATCTAATATAAATCTACATGGAAAGTTTTTTCTAAAAAAAGATTCTTCATCTGTCCAATCAGTATTACCACCAATTCCATTAGATGCATCAACTAAAATAGTAGTACCACAATCTCCCCACTCCATTGATTTTTTTCCTTCAAATATTCCTTGGTCATGTAAATCAATTCTTGCTTGAGACATAATTCTTGGAATAAATCCACCACCACTTCCTAAACAAACACAAGTTTTGGCTCTCATATATTGTATAACTGAATAAATCAATAAACCATCTCCAAGATGTAAATCAGTAGCACCATGTGTCCATCTATATTTAACAGATGTAAGTTCTTCAAAAGGATTACCATTTACATCAATAACTTCTTTTTTGTTATTGGTAAAAAAATCTTTTATTAAATTGAAATTGATAATACTCATTGTATATAAATATATAAAAATATATTAAACAATAAAATTAAATTATTTAAAAATATTTAGAACTTCAGTAGACCATCTCATCTTATCATCAAACTTTTTTAAATACGTTTTTAAACGATTAAATTCTTGAAGATGAGTACTTCTATCATCTGATAGTATTTGTTGATAAGTCTTTATGAAATCTTGTTTAGAACTTGCTTTATATTTGTAATCAACATCTCCCCAATCAGAATGTAGTATTGGTAATTTACCATAATCTACTGCTTGAAAAATAGAATACCCAAATGGTTCTTTTGTATGACACGAATGAGATATTGACCAACTTAAATTCATAAAAAAATCAAGAGTATCTATACTCCATTGATAATATCTACAACGAGTAAAGTTAAACATATTTTTATTGAGTATATTTTTCCAATCATATATACCACTCAAAACATATCCAGGCAACCCATCTAAATAATGTATATTTTTTCTTGATTCTATTCGAGAAGTAAATCCTAATTTTTTATTGATTAGATTTAATTCTTTGTTTTGTAAAAATTCATAAAAGTTTGTAATAGTTTCTGTTGGATAATCTTTGAGTATCTGAGAATCGTTATTTCCAATCCATATTCTTTTTTTACAATAGGTAAGTAATTCTTTTACATCTTCTTCTACAACATTTGTATTAAACTGTCTTAGCGAATCTCCATAATCTAACATATCTGGTAAATATGCTTGTACAAAAATAGTTCCCCACTTATCTTTATGTTTCCAAAGGTGTTCTCTTTTATGATAGTTTGCATGCAAGAAATTAATTTCAGTGCACTGATTAAGTATTTGTTCTGTTTTCTGTGGATTATCAAAATGAAAGTGTAGTTTATTACTTTTTTCTAAACCATAGGTATCTTTCCAACCATTTGGTTTTCTACCATCAACTAAAATAAAAGAATTTGTAAGATGTGGAAAAACTAATTCTATAAAATTATTAGTCCACATATCAGCACCACCTTGAATGATGTTACCACAACCTGTTGTTACAAAAACCTTCATTTATTTTAAATTAATCTACATGAGTATTTAAGTAGTGAATTGATGTTTGTTTTCTTCCACCAATATACTCAAGTAAACTATTTGGTGAAAAATCATTTTCGAGATAGGTTTCTACACCATCTATAATACATTTAGCAACTATTGGTTGACTTCTTCCTTTTTTAAATCCAAATTCAACTCGTACTTCAACATTTTTATTATTATCTTCAAATATTTTATATGCAAGTTTTCTAACAGCGAGTGTACTCAATCTATCTATTTGTAATAAATCTCTTCCTGCTAATGGACCAGAAGAAACCGAACAGTAACTTCCATATAAATCTCCTTGTAGTTTCATTCCACTCATTCCATTACTATGTTCATCTTCTTCATCATCAAATCCCTCTACATTAAAATTAATAGAACCAGTTGTGTAAAAATCAGAATATACGTTTAACATATTATTACAAAATTCAAATGAAGAAGTTGTAGGTGCATTTAAATCAACACTAAGAACTCCATTTTTTGATATATCAACAATAACTTTAGCAGGACCTGGTTCATTTGATAACTGAGATGAGAATAGATTTGCTAATGTAATATCTAATGGTAATCCATTTATTTCACCACTACCTGTTGTAGCATAACCAACAGAAACACACGAATCAGATGCAAAATTATTATCTAAATAGTATAAACTTTGAGAAGAAAATGTTCCTAAGTTTAAATTGAAAATATCAATACTTTTTTGTTTACTAAAATCACCATAACATTCTAAAAATGATAAATGTTGTTTTAGTTCTATTAAAGAAGCAGAATAATTACTTGATACTTGTCCATATATATTATAACTACCAGAGTTATAAAGAACATCTATCGAGGTATAAGAACCACTATCTCTATCAAGATAAAAATCATGTAATACATCTGCTAAATAATCACACTTTTTATCTATATGTTTTAAATTTACTTTTTCTATCATATCTTCTTATTCCTTTTAATTACAAACCCAAAGTGTATTTCCCATTGGACCAGCACCTGATGATGTTGGTGTTGCTTGGAATTTTAATCCACCAGTAGCACTAAAAATATTACTTGTTAGATAAAAACCTCCCATTGAGGGATATGAGCAGGAATAACTTGTACCTGTTCTTCTAGCGTAAAAGGTTGTGTAGTAATATCCTGTCTGAGAATTATATGACCAATTTGATGGTGTCCAATATGTATTGTAACTAGGGAACGGATTACTCCAAGTGTTACTTGCACCACCTGGATTTGTATTCCACTCTAAAGTTCCACTTCCACTTATTCTAAAACCTTGAGTAGTATCATTGACTGTTGAATATATTCTAAATGCTTGATTATTAGAAGTGTTGGGCCCAATTGGATTGTTCTGTGATTCTCCAAAAGTATTGCTAGTGTTATTCCAATACCATGAATACTGAACAGGCTTTGCGGATTGTGTCATTTTGAAAAGGTGAAGCTTTGTTTGGTCTGCACGAGATTGTATAAACTGATTACGAGGTCCAATATCATCAGTAATTGATGTGTTATTAGCTTGTGGTTGATACCAATAATATACTTTATAACCATTCTGAGCTTGTGGGAATATTACTTGTTCACCAGTTACACCATATGCAGTTGATAAAGTAGGTGGGGTTGAAGGTGATGTACCCCAACCATGTTTAAAGTCAGTATTGTAAAGTTGTGCATAAACTTCAGCACTATTTGTACCATTTGGTTGACAAGTTACTTCAAAAACCTTAGCACCACCATTCCAATCGTAAGTATGTGATGTAGTATCATTACCAGTTCCAATTGTAGTTCCAGTTTCCTTTACCTCAAAGTTTGCTATTATCTGAGCAGATTGAGTAAATGTTATACCTGTTGCAGCATTACCAGATGTAGTATCTGTTACATTTATAGTCATACTTCTCGAAGTATTTCCTAAGTTAACTGGCCATGTCATTGATATTACATCACCAACAGTACCCGTTGTTGCGTTTGAAACACCATCTATTGTATATGAAGTTTGAAAACCATCGGTAATTGATATGGAATATGTAGCACCAGCTTCACCAGAAATTTGAAACGTATTTGTTTCACCATCTTTATCAACTGTTCCATTATTGAATGGAGGATTACTTCCATAAATTCCGGTAAGTGCCAAATCATTATAAGCCCCAACATTACAAGCTGCGTTTTCTGTTAGAGTACTATTTGCATCATTAACATCTGAAACTGTTGCACTTACTGTTGTTGTTAATGCACTTAAACTATAAGAAGGACCAGATGTCCATTCAATACCATATACTTTTTTATTAGAATTTGGTGTTGAAAGTAGTGTTAATGTTAAATCACTATTTCCAACTGTAACACTAACGAAATTTGTATTAGAAGATTTAGTAACACTAAATTGTGTACCGGTAGCAGTATGAGTTGAAAAACTTGGACTTGTTATGGTTACACTTGCAGGATTACCTGCTTGTATAAAATCTACTGTATCTAAGATTGAATTACCACTACCAACTCCATTTAAGGTAAAAGTTCTTTGTGGACTTCCCAATGCACTATTATCTGCTATAACTGTTGAGATATTAGTGGTATTATTAGTGAAGTATGTTACTGCAGCATTTACCCAAGGAGCTATATTATCTAACTTACCAACTCCATTACTACTTACATTCAAAGTATATGCTTGTGCAGCAGTAGTAAAGTTTTGTTGAGTTGAACCATTTGCCAATGTAATTGTTGTTGCAGTTTTATTAACATCTTGTCCCCAAAAATCAGTAGGAAGAATAACTTCATCACCAGAACCAACAACACCATCGGTTGCACCAATTAAAGCTCCAATAGTAACCATATCTACTTGACTACCTGGATTATCTCCAATTCCTTGAAGAACCATATCCATGCTTAAGTAACCACCTGGCCATCCACTTCCTGTTATTGCCATTTTATTTCCTTAGTTTTTTGTTTTCTTCTTCCAATTTATCAACTTTATCAGATAGTTCTTTTACAGATTCTACTAATAAAGGTACTATTCTTTCGTACCATATTGTTAAATAATCTTCACCACTTTTAGAGTAAGATGATGTTCCTGTCTCATCTTTTTCAGAATCAAATGGTGCTCTAGCAACAGCCTCAGGTAATACCTTTTGAACATCTTGTGCTATTAAACCTACATTATCAACAAACGGGTCATAATTAGCAAGTTCTACTGCTAAATTATTCCAATTGTATATTACACCTTTTAATTGTTTTAACCTACTAAGTGGATTTGTAATCAATCCTTGAATATCTTTTAATCTTTTATCAGATGCATTTGCAGTAATGTTACCTGTTGCTTCAATTGAACCTCCTACTGCTACCATTACCGAACCTGCACCACTTGCAGCAGTATTTCGTTCCATTACAACTTTGTTAGAAGAAGAACTTACTACTTGTAATCCCCCTGCACAAATTTCAGTTCTACTTACTGGTTGACTTGCAGAAACACTTGTAACACCAGGTGGGTGAAATCTATATCTAAATTGTCTTAAGTTAAATGAAAAACCTAAATTACCACCAACGTTTACATTACGAAGGAATGGAACTACATAATAAGTAGTACCTGAAGCTGCGGTAAAATTAACACTTCCTACGTTATTAGATACATTGTAGGTAGGCATATATACTTCACTATCACCATTAGGTACACTATTAAGAGCAGTATATGTTGTATATCCTACAACACCACTACCAAATGTTGTTTGGTGAGTTTGAACTACAAATCCCCATTGAGTAATACCACCACCAGAACTACCAAAAACTGCACCTGATAAACCTTGTATAAAAACTAATTGTGAATTGGTTTGGTTTATTGTTATATCTTGAGTTCCTTCAATAGTACAAGAACCATTTGCCAAACCACTTATTGATATTTTATTACTCATGTCATAAAGATGGTTGGATGCATTGGCAGTTGATGGAGTTCCATTTGATTGATATGCAACTATATTCCATGAAGTTTGGTTTGATGGTATTGTTAAAGTAGTAAAACCACTAGCAGGTGCACCTGTTCCTCTGTTTAAAGAACTTGCACTAAGAGATGGTGTACTACCAAATCCACTAGCTAAATTTGCATTAGAATTTATTTCTGTTGCAAGAGTACCTGCACTATTATTAATAGTAAGTGATGGTGCCCCACCTGCATTCAATGTAAGTCTATTACTCGTTGATGAAGAAGGAGAATATAATTGTGAAGCACCAACCGTCCATCCACCGATAGTTCCTGTTGTTGCGGTAATATCACCAGTAATTGAAGCACCAGTTGCTGACATCACACCACCTGCAGTTACTTGGAATGTTGGAGAAGATGTGGAGGGTACTGCGATTGAACCCCCAACAAGAGTTGCACCTGATATAGTACCACTTGATGCATCTAAATCTCCTAGTATAGATAATGTAGTACCATCCCATTCTATATTATCATTTGCATCACCAACTTTAAATGAACCATCATCATACCAATAATTGTGTGCACCTAAATATAATCCATCGTTGGTACTTGCTACATTTAATCCAAATTTAGCACTACCCGCAGTAACATGACCAGTAAACGTTCCTCCAGCAGCATTTATATCTCCACTAAATGTACCACTTGTTGCGGTTATTGCTCCTTTTACATTTAACGATGAACCATCCCATTTCATGAATGCGGTTGTGCCATTTTTTAAAGATAATCGGTAACTATTATTACCACTATTATTATGGTTACCAATAAAAATACCATCTACATCATATCCTTGGTTTCCTGCAGTACTACTTTGTCCTATTGAAATATATGGATAATTAGTAGCACCTGCTAAAGTAATATTAGCAGCAGAAATACCTCCACTATTGTTACTACCAACATTTAATGTATTTTGAACAAATGAATCTTCGAATATTCCTATCTTTGCTGCTACAAAGAAATCTTGATTTCCTAAACTTTCCCATTTATTTGCACTTGATTGATGAGGTGCACCATTAGCAACATTACCAGTAGCAGAAGTATGACTTGATTTAACTGCATAATATTCATCATATGGTGCGTTACCACTTGATGACCAAAGTACTACATCTCTTCTTCCACTTGCTCCAGTCGAAAACTGATATGCTCGGTTTGCTTCCCAAACTCCTGTAAATACTACACCTGGTCCATTTGTTCCAACAACTGTGGTTGTGACTGGGTGATTAAATACTCTAACACCTGTATTACCACTTCCATCTTTGAAATCAATTTGATATACACAAGTTAATCCGCCTGGATTACTTGATGAAGAAGGTTGGTCTGGTGTTACTTTTCCATCATCTGATTCTGTACCATTTTGTATTGTTGCATTTACTTGGAATTGTGAATTTGCAAGAGTTGCACTTGAACCAACTGCAGTTAAAGCAGAACCAGTTTCTGATGCAGTTATAACAATTTCAGTTACAGTATCAAAAGTATCTGAATTATTTACATCTCTTATAAGATTTTGAGTAAATAAACTTGGAGTTATATCTACTGCATTTGCACCATCTTGTCCAATAGTACCATCTTCACCTTGAATTGATTTTGTAAAAGTTTGTGTAGTTGTTAAGGTAAAGGCTGTACCATCTAATCGTTTACCAGTTATTGTATATAATACAGTAGCTTGACTTACTGTCATGGAAGTTAGTACTGGTATGGTACAAGTTGTTGTGTTATTACCAGTTGCTGCTTGTTGACCTAATCCAGTTACTTGGTCAATCGATACACTATATTTTCCTGCAGTTACAGTACCAGTTGTAAATGTTAAAGCAGTTATTCCTTCAAAAACTCTAATTTCTGTACCACTTCCTACAAAAGAAACTGGTGTACCTGAAGTATTACAAGTAAACGTATGGTTAGAGTTATCATTAGTTACTTGAACTGCATCTAAACCTTCTTTTGATTTAACTATGGTTTGTACACTTGTTAATGAAATTGCATCACCATTTAATCTTTTACCAGTTATTGTATATGTTATTGCTGATGTATCTGTACTATCATCCATTGCGGAATGATTACCAACTACTGCATCATTTGTTGAATCAGTTATAGTACCAATTGTTATTTTGTTTGCAGGTGATTGTGAAGTTGCAACTGTCCAATGACCTGCAGTTGTACCAGCATTATCATAATCTAATTGAGTTGCTCCTTCAAATAAAGAAAGTGTAGTTCCACTATTTGCATAAGATAAAACTTCTCCACTTGAAGATGCAGGTAATGTATGTGCTGGGTTTGAACTAATAAGTGTTAAACCATCTGTTCCTTCTTTTACTCTTACAACTCTTACTTCATCAGTAAACTCACCATCTTCACTAGCACTTACAGAAAGTACAACTGCATTATTTGAACCAAAGTTTGCAGATGATAGTGTTCTTGAATCACCAGTACCAGTTAGGGTTACTGATGGGTCTGTATTAAAAGTAAGAGAACCTGATACGTTTTGTTTTACTGCGGTAAAGGTAATTGATGATGGAGTTATTGTTCCATCTAATGCTTCAACAAATACTTGTGCATCTGTTGTTAATCTTACACTTCGTGCATTTGTTCCATCTCTACCATCAGATACTATAAAAAATGTTTCGGTTATAGATGTTGTTTTACTTGTATTAGGGTCAACGAAGGTGGCATTAACAGTTAAATCTTTTGTGATTGTGTAACTTGTAGAACCTAATGTAATAGTTCCACCATCACCATCGTTTGCGGTTAAGGTTATTTCTGAAGCACCTGTTGCAGTACTAATCTTCATTCTATCCACAGTACCATTCCAATTTGGAGTAATCAATGCACTCTTTTGATACTCTGTTCCATTTGCATCAAAGAAAGAAGCGGTTAATGGTAAAGTTGCTGGTGTAAATGAATTATCAGATATTCTATTTGTCTTTAATGAATTTGCTAAGAATGTTCCTCCACCTAAACCATCAGTTACATCTAATATAGTAATAGTATCTAATAAAGTTCCATCATCTTCTTTAAGTGAAATTAATTTTGAACCACTTATTGCAGTATTGGCAAGGACAGGATTATAAGTTACACCATTTCCACCATCACTAATACCAGTCATACTTGTAGTTAGTAAAGTACTTCCACTATAAAGTTGTGCATCACCTTGAGCAGAACCACTTATATCAAATGAACCAGTACCATCTAACCTTACTACTTGTAATTCTAATGTACCTTGGTTATTTTTTATTTGTGTTCCATTTATTGGTTTAATAACAAATCTTGGTCTCGTATCAAGACCTGGTTTTACGAATATTAACGCTTCTCTATCACTTGATATTTCGGTATTAATATCAACACCTTGGTCTGCTATTCCTACTCTAAAGTTAAATGGTCCACTTGGGATTGTAGTTGGTGCAGTAAATACTCTACTTGTATTCCCATCAGAACCACTTGCATCTTGGAAAGTAGTATCATCAACAAAACTACTATCTCCACCTGAAAATTTATAATTAGGATTATCAACATTTGATGATGATGCAATTAAAGTTACTGTTGATGGAGTTGGATTTGTTCCATCTGCGTTATATGCTATACTATTGGGGCTAATTAATAATGCTACTTGGCGTGCATTTCTACCATCTACACCTACTTTAGATACACTTACATCAAATCTAACTTTTTTATTAGTTATATAAGTTCCTTCGGAATCTACATAGGCAAGAGATGCACTACCAATCGTACCATTGTATCCAGCATGAGTAGCATACTCTGGTGTGATTATTTCATTAACGTTTGAACCAGATGATACTGCAGTAATCTTAAACTTATGTTTATTTGAATCACCACCCGTTGATAAAGAGTTATCATGTACATATTCTGTACCACCTTCTTGTACAATAACCTCAATTGTTTGAGGTACTTCATATCCACTTGAACCAGAATTAATAGTTTGTGTTGCAGGTGATGCTTTAGTTAAAACATTTGGAACTGCGTTTTTTGCTTTTGTATATGATACTATTTTTTCAAATGATTGTGATGTAGAGTTATCTCCTGCAAGATATTCTATATTTAATGAAAGTGAACCACTATCTTTATTAGTTTGAAATGCTGATATAGAATAGTTTTGACCTGATGGAGATGTATCAGTTGGTGTTACATTCGTACCACTAATAGTTTTTATATCAAATGTATTTTTGTTTCTAAAATTATCGATATCAAAATCATCGTGTAAGATTTGAGCACCACCAATAAACATTTGTACCGAACCACTTGATGAGTTAAGATTAGTAGTAATTTCACCAGTTGATTTTGCTGGAAATGCAGTTGTTTCATTTGATAAAACAAGTGAAACTGCATCAAAGTTAATTACTTTTGATAAAGTTATTTCATCGGATTGTTGATTACCAAAAACATCAGAACCTGTAAATGAATATGTTACTTCATCAAAATTGTTTGCTGCAAAGGATTGTGAAAATGCATTTGCAGATATAGTATAACTATCTATCCCATTTAAAGTTTCAACATAAGTAAGTTCGGGTCTATTACTACCACTATTAACTTCAATCGGAGTAATTAATGATGCTAAATTTTTTCTTTGTGCTCTTACAGTTATACTTTGAACTGGTGGTTTTGGTGTAAGAGTTGTTGGTTCATATATAAATTGATTTGCATTAGAAGTTACTACAAGTTGAGGTGCATTATCACCATCTTCTAATCTATATACTGTTTCAAATTCTTGTTCACCATCTAATGAAGCAGTATATACAACCGAACCAACATATGGTGTTTCTGAATTATCTGCTCTTGAACCAGTAAAATTATTTATTGTTACTATTGCCCCTGCAGGACTTATCGATGTTAACTTACCAGGATATTGTCCACCAGCAAAAGATGCAGATGTCATAAAATTACCATCAATATCAAATGCAGATGATGCAAAGGTAATAGAACCAGTTAAGTTAGTTTGAGTTGTTTTAAATTGTATTTGTTGATTTTGTGGATTTTGAATTGAACCACTTGAGAATCTAAAAGCAGTTCTATCAGATTCCATAGTTAAGAGTCTTGTACTCGATGGGAAATCATTACCACCATCAAACTCTTTTGTTGCAAAAACATCAACTGGTATGTAATTATTATTTATATCGTAAAACTCAAATTTGAAATCAAACGTTTCACTTGCAGTTTTTCTTGGTATATCTTGAATGATTGTAAATTCATCAGGTGAGAAAGAAGTATCTTGTGCATTTCGTAAACTTACATTTGATATATACCAATCATCTCCTGTAAATTCAAATACTAATTTTGCACTATCTGTATCTGATGCTAATATATTTTCACTTATTTGTTGTCTTGTTTGGAAAACAGCAGAACCACTAAGTGTTAAAAATTCTTGTTGAAAATTTGAACTACTTAAAAATGCTTTTAATGTTTTTGATGTATCAATTGAACCACTTAGTTGTGTTTTAAACGAAAGTGTATATTCTACGTCTTTAGAAATTGATAAAGATTGTGTTGTGATTAATCTCTGAGTACCACTACCTGCATAATCTATTTTTACTGCTTGTGATAATACTGAAGAATCTATACTTGCAGTATGTGCAACTGATGAAGTTTCCCAATACTTAGATAAAGTTGATGCATCAAATCTACCATAAGATAATTCAGTATCAGCCGATTGTGTTAAATCTCTTAATAATTCTGATGATTCTAATTTTGCTTCTTGTACAAATTGAAAATCTCCAATCGAGTTTCTTGATTTTCTAAATACTTTTACCCTCGCAACATCACCAACAAATGTTTTTAATTGTGTGACATCAATTTTACCAAATGAACCAGTCAATGCAGATGGTGCAATAAATTGATTCTGTATATCTTCATATGTTACCGAATAGGAACCTGAAGTAAACCCATCTACTACTCCATTATTTACATATGGAATATCTACAAGAACATCTGTATCATTTAATACTTCAACAATATTTGGTGAATAGTTTAAACCTGAAAGTGTAATTTGGGTTTCATCAACATCCCTATCCCAACTACCAGTTGTACGAGTAAGTCGATATTGAGTTCCTGCTCTCCAATCTGAAATCTCTGTACCTTGTGGTGGGGTTTCTGGTATACCATGTACTGAACCTGTATCAGTTCGTGTTAATATTGTTTTTGAAAATATTGGTTTTACTAGTTCTGTAATTGATACAATTGGTCTTTTATAAAACCTTACAATACTTTCATTATTTAAGTTTTTATTTACTTTAAATGTTTTTTCCCACTTAACATTGTAAATATCTGCCCATTCACCTGGTATGGGTTGTACTACACCATTTGTATCTTCATATTCGCTTAAATGACCAAGTACAGTAATTTTAGCAATACCAATAGGGGTATCATCATAAACATGAACAGAAACAAGTGTAGAATTACCTTCATAATAATCTGGTGTACCTTTTCCTGGTTCGAAGTAAACGGCATTACCATTTACATCAAGTATTTCCATTTTAATTTCAGTACCTTGTTTTAAGAATTCAGAACCTTCTATTAAAAAACCATTTTTACCACCAGTAAATTGTTCTGATAATTCTGATACACGAAAATATTTTGATGTGGGGTCTACATCATTTAGAAAAACTTGAAAATTACTTAAATTTTTCTTTGTACCAAATTTTTTAATGATAGCCATAGAGAATTCCTTTTTATTCTACTATAAATATGAAAAATAAAATATCTTTTAATAATATTTATAGAAAACAATAGAAATCTATAATTACAATGAAATATACAACAATACAAATAAAAAAAGAAACCCACATACTATTACAATCGTATTGTAAAGAACATGGGTACAAATTAAGTGGCCTAGTTGAAACGTTGATAAAACAACGATGTATTAAACAAGGTAATACTTTACCAGTTTCTAAAATTTAACATTAGAAAAGGAATTTGAATCTTTTTTAATTTCAATAAGACCATCTACTACATCTCTCATTGAATCAATGTGTGAAATAATCATAACGAAATCAAACTGAGTTTTAAGATATGTAAACAACATAAAGAGAGATTGTAGGTTCTCACTATCCAAAGTACCAAATCCTTCATCTATCACAAGGAAATTAGGTCTAGGAAGGTTACATACATTTATAAGTGCAACTCTGATTGCCAATCCACTAATGAATCTTTCCATTCCACTACACATTTCCAAACTCCATCTCTGGTCTCCATACACTAAGTAAGCATTAATGTTTTTACCATCAATTTCTAATTGCATTCCAAATTCAACGATTTGTGCTAAGATATTGTTTACCTCACCCTCAATCATTGGTAATGCTTTTTCAATCAATTCATAAGATACACCATCTTTAGATAATGCGTTTAAGTAGAAATCAAATAATCTACTTTGAGATTCTAAATCTTTTACTTCATTGATTCTATCTTCAATAGTTTCCTTTTGATTCTGTAATGCAGATACTTTACCATTTAATTTAAGAACATCTGTATTTACTTTTCTTAAATCATCTTTAGTAACATTTAATTTTTCTCTTACTAAACTGATATCATTACGAATTACTTTATTCTTCTGAATTTGTTTCTCATTCTTATAATATTCCTTAATAAGTTGCTGTTGTTGAGCAATTTGTGTATCTAATCGTATTTCTTCAGTTTCACTTGTTGATAACTTGTTAATAAGTTGAGATATTTCTCTATCTAATTTATCCTCTTTATCTTTTGCTTCTGTATATTTATCCCATTCACCTTCATAACCTTTTAAAGAATCAATTTCGATATTCAAATCTAATTTTTCTTTTTCAAAATCTTGTAAGGATTCTTGTAAATCTTTTATTTTTAAATCTACTTCAGATTTTGTATCTAAAATAGATTTAGAATTTTCCATACAGATATCACAATCTTCATTATATTTGTGCGAATCTAAATGTTGTTTTCTTTCATAAAGTGCTTCTAACTTAATATTGATTTTTTCTATTTCAGAATCAATTTTAGATAATTCTTTTCTTAATCTTTTTAATTTTGAAACTCCAAAGATTAAATCTTCTTCATCAAACTTATCAAGTATTTCTTCTAATTCAATTTGTTGTTCTTCTCTAAATGTGATTCTGTCTTGTACCGATTCTTTCGTTTTAGAGACCTCATCTATTTTTACTTCGAGGGTTTTCAATCTTTTTTCTAACTCTTCAATTGAAACACCACTATCTGCATTTAATTTTACTATTTTCTCATTAAGAGATATAATCTTTTTATTTAAAACCTCTTCTTCGTCTTTTAAAGCTTTTTGATTTATCTCTAAAAGTTTATAATCATTTTTGTCGGTTTTAAGTTGTTCACCTATGTCTGCTAATTTTTGAGTAAAATCATCACTCTTAAATTTTCTGATAAGTGTTGCATTATCTCTATTCTCATCTGCTGCCTTTTGATATAGTTTATCAAAGATATCTACTCCAATGAATTGAGATAAGATTTCTTTACGTTCCGATTGTGATTTATCTATAAAGAGTGCATTGTTTCCTTGTAAGGAAAGTGCAGTTAGAACAAAATCCTCGAATTTACCTAAATACTTTTCAATGTTCTTATTAGTTTCTCTACGTTGTTCACCATTAAGTGATTGAACCACTCCAGCATCCTCTCTCCAGAAGTTTACATCTACTTTGAGGTTAGTTTTCTTTCGTGTCCATTTAGCAGTTCTCTCGATGTAATATTCAACCCCATCAATCTCAAAGTTAAACTTACAATGGAAGTTTTCTTTTCGGTTGTTCATAATGTTCTTAGAAACATTAGTTCTTGAAGTTTTATCGTAGATACAGAAAGATAGTGCATCCCACATAGAAGATTTACCACTAGCGTTTGGAGCAAAGATACCCATGATACCTTGTGCCTTTTCAAATCGGATTAAGTTACCCTCACCATATGAGAACATATTAGAGAACTCAAATTGTTTAGGTGTCCATAAAATATTACCTGCTGAATCAGAATCATCTATATGTCCATTAAGTTCTTTGTTTATCTCTGCTATCTTATTTAACTCAGCATCTTCTAACAGATACTGTCTTTCTAAGTAATCTCTGATGAGTTGATTTTGGAAGGTTTCATCTTTAACATTACCAACGATGTTTTTGTTTACCTTTTGATTTGTTTTTAATTGTCCGATTGTATCAGTTCGTGTTACAGTAACTTCAGCAACTTTAAATAACTTTTTAAGTTCAGTTATTTTTCTCTTCATATCAGATGCCTCGGTTCTTGTAAATCGTAATCTTAATCTTGGGAACTTTGGAAGTTTTGTATCTATTTCATCATATACCCATTGTGGTATCTTACCATCAACTACATCAACTGTTAAAAACCCATAATCATTATGTAAATGATGTTCTGTAAAAGTTCTTGTTGGAATATCCCAAAGTAAATAACCATGGTTTTCTAATAACTCACCATGATTCTGTTGAACCATAGAACCAGCATAAGCAATGTGTTCATAACCAGGTCCAAATGTTTGTCTTTTAT
>Ga0181409_1000433_pt1 | contig 16755 bp, 22 predicted proteins | sample 32SPOviralmetaG_FD_130138 | JGI IMG/M metagenome (GOLD analysis project Ga0181409, IMG submission 130138) | Marine viral communities from the oligotrophic San Pedro Time Series (SPOT) site, San Pedro Channel, CA, USA - 32 SPOT_SRF_2012-05-30 | ecosystem: Environmental > Aquatic > Marine > Strait... | reverse complement strand
TATACCTTTATATCAATTTTGGTATTCATTAGGCATAACCAAATCTTTAAGTCCTAACCAATTCTTTAAGTCCCAAACAATTCTTTAAGTCCTACCAATTCTTTAAGTCATATCAATTATTGATTTTATGGGTGGGTAATTGATTAATAACTAAACTCATTATTTAATGTATAATTATTTGGGTGGTTAATTATTTCTTAATTTATGACACTATGACACAAAAAAACTTTTTTAAAAAATATATTTACAAAAAAAAATACTTTTTTATTTTTATTTTTTTTTTCATTTTCTAAAATCTAAATGTTGTTTTTGTGTCATTCTGTCATTATTTCACGATATTATTCTATTTATGATTCATACATTTTTTAGTTTTTTGATGTCTTGCTAAATTATGTCTATTAAACATAGATTTACAAATAGGACATTCTATTTTTTCTTTTTGTTTAGCATTTAGTTTATCTTTATTGTTTTCTCTATATTTCTTGGAATATTCTTTATAAAAATCTTTATGGGTTTCTCTATATTCTTTATTTTTTATTTGTTGTTGTTCCTTCCTTTCTTCTTCAGTTATATAGCATCTTTGACTATTTAATGTTCCATTCAATTTTTTTCTATATTCTTCTTCAATCATTCTTTTTTCTGCTGTGTGATTAAATTCTATATCAGCGACCCAAATTAATTTAATTTCAGTTATTCCTTGTTCTATACATTTTTTATATAGTTTTCTATTTGGAAAGTGTTTTAAATCGTATTGATGTTTTGATTGTCTTTCACATAATTTTACTTCTGTAGAACCTATGTAGATTTCATCTTGTAATTCTATTTTATATATCATTCCTTTTTTCATCATTTATTATCCTTTATTATCCTTTTTCCTTTATATTAATTTATGACACTATGACACAAAAACACTTTTTTAAAAAATATATTTCCAAAAAAAAAATACTTTTTTATTTTTATTTTTTTTTTTAAAAATAGTTTTCAAAATATAGTTTTTGTGTCATTCTGTCATTATTTCACGATATTCTATTTTTCACCATTATTATAAATATTATAACTTGACATAATAGTACTCATATCTGTTCCTCTCGTTTTTGATAGATTGTCTATCATTTCAAAATCTTTTTTCTCAATCAAATTTTTAATTAATATTTTAAACATCTTGCCTTCTCCTAAATCAAATATAGTATTTTTTAAAATCCTATTATTAAAATTAGATATTCCATAAGGTTTATTTTCTTTATTAGAAATCAAATACATACCATCTTTATATTTCATTGATTTAAATTTTTTGTTAAATTCTTTATTTTTAATTTTAATAACCTTTTCATTATAACTTTTATTTGTTTTATAATCATTAATGGATAATTTAAAACCACCTTTCATTGGTGTAATATAATTCTCTGTTTTATCTTCTGGAAGTTTATCAACATAAACTAAATTTAGATCTTTATTTCTCAATCCATAATTAAGAATCAAATAATTAATAACATATTTAATACCATCTAATTTTTCTAATTCTGTTTCTACTTCTTCTAATGATGGTAGTTTTTTCTCTGCTTCTTTTAATTTTTCCTTTCTTAATACAGTTATTTCTTTTTTCATATCATTTCTTAATTTAATTAATTTATCAGTATCTTTATTGATATACTCTCTTAATATTATAATCATATTTAAAAATGATGCACGAGTATTTGGATTATCAAAATTACTATTCAATTTCTTAATAATAGATTCTTGACCGTTCAAAATTCCAAATCCTATATTCTTCACTGTTCTTTTATAATTATCTATTGTAATATTTGATAAATTTTTTTTCTTAGTATCTTCATCTTCCAACCAATCATTAAATATTTTTTCTGTAGATTTCATTTTAATATAATTATAACTAATATAATTATATTTAAATCAAAACTCACTAAATATTTATTATTTATTAATCGTCATCACTATCTAAATCGTCCATATCAAATTTAGGTAATTGTTTCACACAACTCAAAAATTCGTCTTCTTCTTCTGGTGTCATATCTATATCTCCAGTTTTATCCTTCTTATGATTTCTAAATACTTTAGATAAATATTCTTCTACTAAATCAAAGTCAATTTCCCAATATCTGGATTTACTTGCTCTCTTGTATACGAACCCAGTCATAGAAGTTGTTAAAGTTGATTTAAGTCTTTTGTAATTGTTCCATTCTTTTATTGTTTTTTTGTCGTAATGTTCGTCTTTTAAATATGTTAAAAAGAGAGTTTGAAATGATGACGGTTCTATAGCGTGTTTTCCACTTTTCATTTTGAAAAATACTTTATTATCTTTTAAAGTATCCAAATTTAAATATAACCAATATTTAAGCATACAATAATTATCAACTTTCATTTTAACCTCTTCTTCTGTAATTGGTTTATTCCATCTTGGGTGGTATCCATCAATATCACAAGACAATAAAAAAGAAAATATAATATTCATAGCATGTTTATTAAAAATAGTTTTACGCAATTGTTCAAAATAGTCTTTGTCTCCTATCCTTTTCCATCCATTTCTTACTATACAAAATCTGCGTGAATCTGCTTCGGCTCGTATTGGTTTATTAGAATTACTAAAAAAGAATATTCTTAAGAATGAGTCAACCGTTTTAGTATTCGCATATTTCTTTTTGATATTCGTTTTTTTAGCGGTGGATAATCCTTTAATTTTTTCTTTGTTTTTGTTGCTATCACTTCCACTTGCTTCATTAAATACTAAAATTAATTTACCGTCCATAACTTCATTATAATTTCCAAATATTTCGTTTTGGTCTTCTGTTGAATATACATATCTTTCACCCAACATCATAGATATTATTTCTATAAATGTATCTTTTCCAGCACCTTCCAAACTTTTAAATACATGGATTACTTCCACTAATTTATCTGGATATTGAATCAAATGAGCCATAAAATTTATAATATGGGATCTTAGTTCCTCATCATCATTAGTTATAACATCATCTATAAACTCTAAAAAAGTAGTTATGATTTGTTTTGCTTCCTCGGTTTCTAATTCTTCATCTGGTAATTTTACACTGTCAAACCCATCAAAAGTATTTATAATAGAACCATCCATATTATTTTTTTTTACTTCTGCATCATTATATATATTATATGGTTTAAAAACAATTTTAGAAAATACTTTTCTTTCTGGATCAACTTTCCACTCGCTAAAAGTTCCAACCATTTTTCCTTCTGCGTCTTTGTGTCTAATTGGTGCACAATTCATTTTAAATTGTTCTATAGTTCGTTCTTCCCATTTTCCGTTTACTTTCTCAATATAAATTCCTTGTTCCGTCACATAAGAAAATCTCTTTTCAAATTCTATTTTTTTATCTTTGTAATGATAACTATTTCCGCCACTTGTTAAATAATCTTGATATTTGATAATTACTTTTTCTAATGGTTTGAATGGTTTACAACAAAAAAATATATTTTCATATTCATTTTGGATAAGTTCGTTGATTTTATTAGTATTATTATCAGTTGAAATAAAACCATCAAAGATTAACGCACTTACGCCATTATTAATATTTATTGCTTTTTCTATAATCTCGCTTTCTAATTCATATAAGATTTTGCTGAATTTGGAAGCTTTTGGATTTTTTGAATCTGCTTCAACTTCTATTTTGTCGTAGATTTCTTGATTATTGATTTCATTTCTTACTTTGTCAATATCATTCCATAGTAAATTTAACCATTCATTTTTACCAGTTTTTTTATCTTGGTTGATTGCTACTAATACTTGATTTTTATTCAAACCATAACTAGATAAAATTTCTTTTCTGTCTTTAACATACGATTTTAAAGTGCTACATTTAATATCATTCTTTTTAGCCAGATAATAAATAAGACTTGGTACACAATTCACAATATCAATATCATAATTAATAATATCATTAGTATCGTTATCTAAAAGAAAATCTCTTACTTCTCGTTGAAGTTTTTGAATTCCCCAATTTCTTGCATACAAACGACCGCTTGATTTATAATAACTATTATCTACTTTATAATATCCGTCCTCAATATTTTCTTCTGTAATCATAAAATGCAAACATTTTCTTACTTGACTAAAATATGTTTTTTTTTCCTCTGCTGTATATTTTTTTTTCTCCTTACGAGATGAATTGAATAATTCGTTATACTCCTTATAACTAAGATTATATAGAAATTTTACTTTATCAATATTAAATTTTTCTACAAATTCTTTTTTATTCATATTCATCTTATTATATACATATATAAATATATCTCTTTAAGTTAATTTATCTATCAAATTATAAACACGAATAAAAAAGACTAGCACTATATAGATAGTATATTTAAGTATATTCAAATTTTAATGATTGAATCAAAGGCATAATATCCAATACTCTTTTAATTTCTTTAGAGTTCTCTGTTATCTCTCTAAATTGTTCTTCCGTTTCACAAATTAAACCCCAGTTCTTACGCCAATATGCTGTTTGTTTTTTGAATAGGTCTTTTTCTCTTCTTCTTAGGATTTCTGGAGAGGCATTATCATTCTTTTTTGTCATTACTATTATATCAATAGATAGATAACTCTTTAGGTTATTTTGTTTTTTAATTTACTTATATATATATATATATGAAAATAACAAATATCAGTTTGAACCGTCCAGAATATTATAAAAATTATTACCAGAAAAACAAAGAATATTTACGACATAGGCAGAGACTACGATATTATAGAAACACACCACGATTTTATGAGTTATTAAAACAATACAATAAGATATTATTAGAAAAACAAAAGGCAGATAAATGTATACACATAGTAAAAAATAATAAATTCAATAAAAGTGATACTAATAAAAATTTTATAATAGATTTTAATTGATATGTATCTTATCCAAAAAAATCATTATATTGCTGATTAATACTTTTTTGAGGTGGAACATAATTAGGTAATTCTTTCTTAACCTCTTCAATTGGTTTGCTAACTACTTCTACTACTGCTTGTTTTATAGTGTCTTTTTGTTCTTTTAATTTGGTTTGATTCTTTTTTTCTCTTCGTTCCTTCATCATCTCAACTAATTTCTTACTATGTGCTATTTGTGCTGGTGTTCTTGTTTTCGTTGAACGCTTATCTTCTTTACCTTTTTTAGTCCTCACTATTCGTTTACCGATTTCTTGTTCTTTCTCTTGCAATTTCTTTTCTTCTTCTAGTTTTTGTAAATGTCTTTTAGATAATGGTTTAGCATTCTTCACTTCCTTGTATTCTCCAGTATCTTTATCTGGAACCATATAGATTATTTTCTCTTTTACAATTGTTTTTTTAGATAGTGCTTTTTCTTTTTTTTGGTCTTCTGTTAATTTTGGTCTTCCTCTTGATTTAATCACTGGTTTAATTTCTTCTTGTGGTTCATCTTCTATATTATTTATTTCTTGTTCTAATAATTCTTTTTGTTTCTGTAATTCCTTTTTAGTTGGTTTTTTAATTTTTTGTTTCGGTGGTTCTGGCTCTGGTTCTGGTTCTTCTAAAATTTCATTTACTTCATTTTGTAATTTGTTTAATTCCTCTGTTGAAATACTTTCATCACTATCACTTTCATTATTTTCAGTTTCTATTTCTGGTTCTTCTTGATTCATTGTTTTCTCAATATGACTCATTATATAATATTAACTAATATATTAATTTTACCTTATAAACTGAATTTATCAATTAATGACACAAAAACACATTTTTGAAAACTATATTTCAAAAAAAAAATAAAAATAAAAAAGTATTTTTTTTTTGAAATATAGTTTTCAAAAAGTAGTTTTTGTGTCATTGTGTCATTTTATCAATTTATCACTATTTAACTATTTTAATTATTTTTGTAATTCTAATAAACTATCTAGTATTATTTTATTAGAATCATGTTCTATTTCACTTAATCCATCAATTGGGTGAGTTGAATTAATATCATTTTCTCTTGTAATTGGTAATTGTATATTTGGTAATCCAGTCGGTGGAGGTGTTATTATATTTTGTCTATTAGTTTCTTTATTCGTATATTTTGGATATATATTGAATATAAGACTCATTTCATAATTTATATTATTTAAATTCAAATTTTGATTATTTTGATCAGTCAGTCTAAAAGTTATATTATCTATTACTGGAGCATACGAAACGCTATAAGTTCTAAAATCATTATTATTCAAATATACTATATCATAAGCATTTACATCTATAGATATTTTTTGAAGTATTGTAGAATTTCCAGATCTAGTAGATAATACATTTGCTTGACTTATATTTGAATGAACCAATATAGAATGAACCGTTGCTAAATTTACCATATCTACGCTTGTAGAAGAAGCACCAGCACTTAAACTATCATCACTGGTTTTACTTCCAAATCCCAAAACTTTATTTATAGTTGATTCAGTCCAATTTAATTCTTTAGTTTCTCCACTATTATTTGTAATTGTAATTTTATTAGTAAATCTATTATAGGTAGTATTGAATATTGATGAAAAATTAGTATCATCATTCATAATCCTAATTAATTCATTTGGAGTATAATTTTGGTTTGGAAATGTTAAAGTACCATCTACATCATATTTTAAAATATTATTATTTAGATCACTAGATATACAATAAAAACTATATGGGATTTCTGCTTGAGAAATAAATACATGGCATTCATTTTCTTGGGAAATTTGGATAGGTTGTTGAAGTTGTATATTAAAATGAGTATTTAAATTATCATCTAGCATATTAGCATCTTTTGATCGTATATGTAGAACAGTTGAAGAAATTGGTTGAATAGTATTGAAATTCATATTAATTATATTATATCTTATAATATATTTTATAATATAATAATGGATACAGAAATACCATTTGTTGAAAAAATAAGAAACAGAATGAAGAGAATAGAATCCACTTTAACCAATCAAGAACGATTGAAATATCAATCACAAATAGATATGATATATAGATTATTAGATTTATTTGAAGATACTGGAGGAGTATCTAAAGAAATCAAAAAAAAATTAGATGAAGCCACTAAAAAAATAAGTAATGTCATAAAAGGTCAAGAACTGATTACAACCAAAGGAATGAGTCCAGTTAAACCTAATATAGATAGTTTAGATCTAGAAACAATGAATAAAGCCAAGATGGTAAACGCATCTAATGTATTTTTAGAAAGTAATAATAATGAAGACGCTACTAACGAGGCATTAAGAGGAACAAAATTTAAAGTTGATAAAAATTTATCTACTGATGAAGGATTAGTTTTAACTGATGATGAAGGAAATGTTAAAATTAGTTTTAGAGGAACTAACACATCTTACAAAAGACCTATACAATCTATTAAAGATTTAGTTGCTGATAGTAAATTTATAACTGGGACAGAACAATAAGGACGAGAAGGCGGAGAACTGCAAAGCGGAAGAAACCTAATACAATCTGCTATTGATAAATATGGTGTTAGTAAAGAAAATATGGAAATATTGGGACATTCTCTAGGAGGTCAAAAAGCGATTTTACTAGGTGATGAATTTGGGATCAATACAACTACTTTTAACCCACTCATTGGATATAATAGCATGAAGGCATCAACTACAAATGCACAACATAATATGTTTAGAACTACCGAAGATATAACTAGTCTTGGTGCAGGTTTTGCAACGGAAAAAAAGAATTGGAATGTAAAATCAATATTACCCAAAAAAATAAGTGTAGACCCAAGACAAGCACATAAATTGAATAATTTTTTTGATAATGAAGGTAGAGCAACTGAATCACCATTACAAAAAAAAGTAGCAAAAGTAATTGAAACTGGTAAAAGAAAAGCACAAGTAGAAGATTTAAATGATACTTATGATATATTAAGCGGTATTGATGATATACCAGGTATAGATGAAAGAGTAATGGAACAAAGATTACAAATGAATTATCCAAGTAGTAGTGAATTATTAGACGAAAGTAGTCTACAAGAACCGACTCCAAATCCCGACGAATTGATAGACACTAGCGATTTACAAAGAAGAATGGCGAATTTAGTTAATGATAAACCAATTAGACAGCAGGTATTTAATCCAGATGATTTTAAAAATAAAAATGCTCGTGATATGGCGAATATGCGTAAAGGTAGATTTGAAAAGTTTAGTATAGAAGGCGACCCAGATCGCAGTGAAAAATTACCTACTACTAAAAAATTTACTGGAAAAGGTCGTGATATAGACCTAGGTATATTTGAACCGACTGAACCAGATAAAACTATTAAAGATATTTCATTTGATGATATTACAGACTTTTTTAGAACTAATACCGATAATAAACCAAATAAGATTAATGATTTTGAATTATCAAGTTTGAATGATGATGAAATAGATAATTTAATGACTGGTTCTAGTAAAGATAGAAGTAAGTTTGAAGAAATAACTAATAATGAATTTAACGATGCGGTAGGAGATTTAGACAATCATTTTAATACAATTTCTACGGAAAATTTAGAATCTGGTGGGTTTGGTAGTGATCTTGTTCGTTCATTACACCCAAGCAATTTGCTGGGTGGTCTACTTGGTGGAGTTGTATCTCAAGAGGCAGTTGATTTTGTTGATCCTGATCGTAAAATACAAAAACAAGTTAGAGAGAGTTTAATCGGTTCTGGTGCTGGTCTTTTAACTAGTTTAGCGAGTAGTTCTTTGGGTGCTGGTGGTGGAATAGCTGCACTTGGACCAGAGGCACTAGCTGGCGGTCTTGGTTATTTGGCTGGTGAAGAAACAACCGAAGGAGTAGCAAAATTGACTGGTTCTCGGGCTGCTGGAGATGTTACTGGCGGACTGGTAGGCGGTGGCGTGGGCGGTTTAACTCTAGGTTTAGGTACTGCTCTGGCGACAGATATAGCGACTGGTTCAGCAATCGGTACTGCTTTTGATGTTCCTACTCTAGGTTTAGGCACTGCTATCGGTGCTGGTGTAGGTGCTGCTATCGGCGGAATATCATATGGTTTACATAAAATATTTTCATAGATAGATAAAGTGATATAAAGACTTATATATATATATATATATCAAATGAAATTCGTAGAAAAACAACAATGTGAAAAATGTAATATGATTGTTAGAAAAGATTATATGAAAAAACATAAAAAAACAAAAAGTTGTATAAATGCTTTACCTCGTGGAATTATTAATTTAATTGATGATGATGACGAACAAGCAATTTATCAAATTATTAAATCTATTTTGTAGAATAAAGAATATAAAGAAATATATATTTATTATTTTATAAATGACTAAAAAAAAATTGAAAGGTTTAGAATATGGAAAAATTTATAAACTAGTAGATAATACAAATGGTAATATTTATATCGGTTCTACTGAGTATAAAGACTTAAACGATAGACTGCTAAAACACAAGCAAAGATATAGAGATTTTATTACTGCTCATAATTCCTATATTGCTTCTTTAGAAATAATAAATAATGGTGATTATTATATTGAGTTATTAGAAAATTATCCTTGTAATTCTAAACTTGAGTTAAGAACAAAAGAACAAGAATATATGGACAAATATAGAAATGCTAAATTATTAAATATACAAAACGCAGTTTCAAAGAATAAATAATATCTAACCATATGCTAAATGTGTTTAGATAGTATTTATAATGATACATATCAATTATTAAAAGATTTCAAAATGACTAAAACCACTAATAGGTCAAATGTAAGTGGATTAGAAAGAAAAAAAACATATGGTAATAAACCTAAATTATTTTTTATTGGTAGAAGATGCGAATCAATGAATTTTGGATTAGTAAGAAAACGATTTGGATTAAATGGAAATAAAAAATATAAAGTAGAAAAGCAAATTGATGAAGGAAACAACAATTTAAAATATCCTCATATCTATCAACAATTACAATTATTAATAAAATCTATTGATCCAACTTTTCAATATAATACAATTACTTTGAATCATAATTTATTGTGTTTACCTCATAAAGATAAACACAATAAGACACCGTCTTTAATTGTAGCATTTGGAAATTATTTAGGTGGTGAATTGGTATTAGATTGTTGTGAATTTGATATTAATAGAAAACCTTTAATAATGAATGGTTCAAATATTATTCATTGGACTAATAATTTTATTGGTGATAGATATAGTATTATATATTATAATATATAGTTTATTCCTAACTACTATAGATAGTATAAAAAAATTATTTTATATAAAATATATAGTAATATTTATATAAAATAATGTTAGTATGTGATATATGTAAAAAAACATTTGTATCAATATATACACTAGCAAGACACGATAATGTTTTTCATAACCTAGACTATGTAAAACCACCACCAAATCAATGTCATGTATGTAAAAAATTTTATGTTGATTTAAACCAACACTTTAAAAGAAAGCATAGCTCACTACAAAAACATAAAGAAGAAATAGCAAGATGTAAAATAAAATCAAAAATATATTATAAAGAAAATCAAGAAACAATAAAACAAACATCTAGAAAATGTCATGAAAGAAAATTAAATATATTAAAATGTGATAATAAAACAAATATGAAAGTTATTTATGGAGAATTTCTTATTAATTTTTAATGATTAGTTGGAAAAAAATAGAAAATTACAAATATAAAGACTATCAATATAAAGAACCTAGACCACCACCCAAACCAATAAAACAATATTTTTTATTTAAAATACCATTATCAAGAATTATACGGTTTGATTAAATTATAAAAATAAAATCTATCTATAATTAAATGGAAATTCCTATAATAATACCAACTTATCAAAGAAGTAATATAATTTTATCAAAAACATTGAATTTTTTAGAGCGTATCCAATATCCACAGAATAATATTTTTGTGGTAGTTGGTTGTAATGAAGAAAATGAATTTTGGGATTATTATAATTCTATTACAAACCTCTATCCAGATGTGAATATTTTAGTTGGTGATAATAGTAATTATAAAGCGAGTCAATTAAATTTCATAAGAAATGAATTATTAGAAGATAATCAATTAGCATTGATTCTTGATGATGATATAGATGATATATTAGTTAGAGAAGAAAACAAACCACTTAGAGCGATTACTAAAGATGAATTTGAAAAATTCTTATGTATAGTTCCTAATTTGATGCGAGTTCACAATATTGGACTATGTGGTGTAAATAGTAGTAGTAACTCGTTTTATATGAGTGATAAAGCAAAACTATGTAAAAGTTGTATATGTGGAGGATTCCAATTATTTTTCAATATTCCAGATTTAAATTTAACTATCAACCAAGGCACAGACGCTTTTGAAAGTTGTTATTATTTAGACAAATATGATTACAATTTGAAAATTGACTTTATGACTATTAAGACTAAATTATTTAGTGTTGGTGGTCTACATGATTACAGAAAAGATAAAGAGAAAACCCATCAAGACTATCTACAAGTAGCAAAATCGTTTCCACAATATTTAGATTACTATACTTGGAAAGAAGGAGAGAGTATTGGATTGGATAATAAAGGTAAAGAGGTTAAAATTCCCAAATCAAGACAAAAAGAATTAACTATAGAATTAAAATGGAAACGATTTCCAAGCGAAACTATTAGGGAAAAAGAAGATATGTTTTGATTATTTTTTTATATTTGTAGATATTAATAATGTGTATTCCAAAAAAACAATTATTAATATGCACAAATCCACGATTTTATTGTACTGAATCATCTTCTAGTGAAGATTCTATTAGTAGTAATGATAGTGATATGGAAACTATAGAAGATGATGAAGTGATTATTGTTTATGATGATGATATAACTAATTTAATATCACAAATAGAAAGTAATATTAAAAATGGTATTAATATTAATAATATATTTGTTTTTATTCATAAAGATAATGAAGATCAAGAGGATATATTTAATTTAATAGTAAATATCTATGAACACATAAATTTTATTTTAGATGATGATATATATTAGCATTCAAAATCATTATAAAATGTTATCTCTAATTCTATAAAACAAGGAACACTAGTGGCGGTATATTCATTTGCTGGTAAAAATTGTTGTGCATCGTCAGCAACCAAAGAAGGATTTAAATATAATTTTTCAATTGTAATTTCACTTGGTAGTTCTAAACAAGTAAAACCGAAACCCGCATCTGGAGCGTCCAATTCTACCGCTAAAGTAGTATCACCGTTTACTATAGCATTTCCAAGAATAGCAGAGTTATTACCTCTATTATTTGTATCATATCCAAGAAAATTTAAATTAGATCTTAAAGCAACTATACGAGTATCATTTGGAATGATTCTATTATTTCCAGTATTTGTTTGTAATTGTATCATACCACCAACCACACGAATATAGCATTTGCCTTTACCTTTTAAATTATTAGGTAGTGTTAACGTAAAAGTATCTTTATCTGTATTCTCTATAATACCGTCTGCTTGGTTTATATTACTTATACGAAGCGTATATTTATCAACTGGTTTCATTATATATATAATAATAATTGATTTTTTTAATAATAATATAAATAATGACACGATGACACAAAAACTACTTTTTGAAAAGTATATTTCAAAAAAAAAATCTTTTTTTATTTTTATTTTTTTTTTGAAATATACTTTTGTAAAATGTGTTTTTGTGTCATCGTGTCATATTCTCAAATATTCTATTCTGGAATTTCTATGTGATCAAAGTTTCTATAATATCGCTCTTTTTTAGGTTTAAAATTATCTATAAATAAGAAGTCGTGAGGTTCTTTCCACGCTAATTTTAATAATTCATTTTGTTGGGTTTTGGTAAGGTCTCCAAGAAGTTCATTTTTTATACTTTCAAGTTCTCGCTGATTCTCACTTCTAAAGACTATAATATTGGACATATTCAATCTAAGAGCCATTGGAACCATATTATATTTTTGGGAAGTTATTATTATAGATAGTCCGGCTTTACTTTCTTCATTATTATTTTGGGTGCAATGTCTTCTATTGAGTATAGTTCTACATAATATTTTAGAGCGTGTTAAATCACGCACACTATCATCAAGGATAATAAGGTTATTTAGATTTTCTCCATTTAGTTCCTCATCTAGAATGCTTTCTAATAATTCATCTGTATATTGATTAAACATTCTATCATCATTTAGATTTAGTTTATTTAGTGGGAGAGTTTGTAAACTGGGACTTATTAACCAAATATGATCAAAGTATTTATAATAAAATCTAGGTGTATTGGGTTTTTTTTTCGTTGGGTGTGATAATAATAAACTATTCCATAGTGTAGATTTTCCAGAACCAGGCTGACCCACTATCAAAAAAGCAAAACTTTTAGATGGTAAAGGTTTACTTGGTATATAAGGTAAATCTTCAAGACTATCTATATCCATAGTAACAGGCGGTATATATCCTAATTTTTTATTTTTGATTACATTCATTTTATTTATATTTATATAATATTATTATTATACTTTATTATATAATGAATCAAGCACAACCAAATAATTTAAATGAAGTCGCCCAAACACGAGAAGCACTACCGATGTCTATGAGATACGCTTTAGGAAATGCCGACGCAATCCCAAGTTCTACTATTGAGCGTATGTATTCCGCTAATAATGGTTCTACCTATACTCAAACAGTAAATGAAATTAGGATTCCAGTTCAAGCAGATGGATTTTTAGATACTGCTAAACATTACCTTAATTTAGATATTAAAAACAAAGGAACTGCAGAAGAATCTGCTCTAGATGGTGATGTTTCTTGTTTGTTTGAGCGTATAACAATAGAATCTCAAGGTGTTGAGTTGGAAAGATTAGACGATTACACTTTACTACATAACATGAAAGCAATGTATAATCAATCTTACACTGATAGAGAAAAAAGGAATGCTTTGGCTGGTGGTCCAGTCCCAGCAGTTGATAATGCAACTATTGGTATAACTCTAGAACCAAGTGCTGTTAAAAATTTATCAGTTCAAATTGATTCTGGTTTCCTATTGGGTCATCATAAAAAAGCACTACCTATGGGTATGGCGGAATTTACTATTGTAATAAGATTAAGGTCAATGGCTACTGCTTTTGTTGCTCATCAAGGAGCTACTAATACTAATGGATATGAAGTTTCAAATGTTCGCTTTTTCTGTCCAGTATATCAAATTTTAGATATGAATGTATTAAATCAATACAAATCTTTAGCTAGTCAGCGTGGAATTTCATGGTCTGGTGATACGAATAAACTTTACATAGGTAGTTTGACAAATTCTGCTGGTTCTACTCAAACGATTCAAATTAATGATCGTTCTTTATCATTAAAGGCTTTAATTACTTTTAATCGTCCTACTGATGATTATCAAAACGCACGAGCTAATACCAATTCCGCTAGTGATGTTCGTGAGATTTCACAATTTTCGTATAGAATTAATGGTTTGAACTATCCACAAGTTCCAATTAAAATAGATACAACTGGAGCAAATTTTACTATTTCACGAGCATATAATCAGGCTATTTGTTCTTTTGCTGATCCAGGCTTTGCTCATAGTGAACCGCTTGTAAATGCTGTTAAATTTAGTCAAGATTACCCACCACTAGCAGCTAATTTACCTACTGGCGTTCTATGTCCACAAGGTTGTCTATGCATAGACCTAAGGCGTTTTGATGATGAAAAATTGTCTTATGTTGGTCTAAATACAAGTAAAAACGCTAGTCCAAATATTCTTGAAGTAATAAAAAATAGTGTTGCGGATCAAACAAATTCCACAACAAATACCTACGCTATCTGTGAAGCCGAGTATACTATGTCAAGCACTGGTAGATTGTCGGTAATTGTTTAAATTTATTTTCTTATATTTATTATATAATGGAATCAATAAAAGAAGAAGAAGAAAAACAAATAGAATATGATGAAAATAATTTAATAAAAATTGTAGATGATAGTTGGATACGATTAGAAGACAGAGAAAAATTAATAAAATATATTAAAGAATCAACTATGATTAGTCATTCATGGGCAGATGATACTTTATTTGAATGCATTGTAATGAAAAGATATTTTTCAACAATTGAAAATATGGACAAATCACAATATCAATTAGATATTTCTAATCCTTTAAAATCCGTATTAAGCATTTTAAATTAATTTATCAATCAATCAATCTTATTAATATAATATCTTAATAATATATTAATGGGATTGTTCAGTCACTTGTATAATTCGTATTATTTTGATGAGGAAGAAATAGAAGGAGGAAAGAAACAGATAGAATTTTTAGAAAATAGAATATTAGATATGGTTTCTAAGAATATAACACAAGAGCAGAAAAAACAAAAAATAATTAGAATAAGACAGACTATCACCGCTATAAAATATTATTATTCAATAGATTAAGTTTCTATTTTAATTTTTACTCCGTGTTCTTTTTCATAGTCCTTTATTGCTTCTTTTAATGTAGGTTTAGACCAAAGCAGTTTTCTGCTGTGGTAAATACCTGAGTGTTTAGAATTATAATTTTTGTCGTTCTTATGGCGTGCTATCCAGGCATCCTTTTTCTTTTGGTCTTTATGGTCTATAAATGTTTTACCAACATCACTTGCGAACGAGTGCGAGTGATCTTCCATAATTATCTCAAATCTTTTACCTTTTCTATTAGATTTTCTAAGTATATATAGATTTTTATCTCCAGTTCCTTTTTTATACTTATCCATTATATACTAATACTATTTTTTTTTAAGATGGGTTTTATCAATTTGATATGATTTACTATTAGGATTTACACTAGCATAAATCCTACTATAAGCCCATTGTTCTGGACTTTTTACATTTTTTCTAACTGATTGTGGATTGGTTTTGTATGCACCAATTCCTTTACTGAATATCTTTTTTAATCCACTTAGTTTATATCCACTTAATTTTGATATATCTTCAATACTATTTGATTTATTGATAGGTTGTCCATGCTTCTTATTAAATTTTTGCTTATGGGTTTCTACCATTATAATAAGTAATATATTTAATATTATTTGTATTTTTAAAAATAATGACAAAAAAAAAAAAAAAATATTTTTTGAAAACTATATTTCAAAAAAAAAACAAAAATAAAAAAAGATTTTTTTTTTGAAATATACTTTTGTAAAATGTGTTTTTGTGTCATTGTGTCATTTTTGAATATTATTTAATTAATTTCTGTTTGAATTCTTCTTGGACTAACTATTTCGGTTATGTTAGTTGCTGGTTGATGTTCGTCTGGTTCTGGTGGAACTCGTCTAATACAACTACAACCCAAACAATTTATTTCAGTGCATCTACTATGCTGTATTTGTGATATGATTCCAATTACTCCACTGAAAGATAAACTAAGTATTGCTGGAATTAATACGGGATCGGGCATATACTATATGATATCATTATTAATTAGTAAGATTTTTATATTTTCTATCTCTTCTTCTAAAGTTTCTACTTTTGTTTTTAAAGTTTCATTTTCTAAAGCAAATTTATTACAACATCCCCATAGAACCGATAATATTTCACTCTTTCTTATTGTTTTAAAATCATTTAAGGTTTCAGTTTCTCCATTTGTTTTATTTAATATCTTCGGCATACCTTTTACTTTACCACAATAACCCAAATATTCATTATCTATAATATCATCTGCTAAAAATCCAAATACCTTTTCAGTAGTCTTATTATATGAATATATATAATCCTCAGTATAATTATATTTTTTTAGATTGATAGATTTTAATACATCTATAC
>Ga0181409_1000431_pt1 | contig 16796 bp, 33 predicted proteins | sample 32SPOviralmetaG_FD_130138 | JGI IMG/M metagenome (GOLD analysis project Ga0181409, IMG submission 130138) | Marine viral communities from the oligotrophic San Pedro Time Series (SPOT) site, San Pedro Channel, CA, USA - 32 SPOT_SRF_2012-05-30 | ecosystem: Environmental > Aquatic > Marine > Strait... | reverse complement strand
TACGGCATGGTTTCGTAGAAAAACTTGATAATACTTTTCAACTCACAGATAAAGGCATTGATGAAAAAAACCGACTCTGCACTTTGTCGGGACTTAATATTAAGTATTCAAACGAAAAATAAATTAGACCCAGTCAGAACCTTCGTACCATCCAACAAGGCTGAAACGCTCGCCCTTAGTTACCTCAGTGACTCTATGATAAACAAAAGACGGAAACACTAGGATAGTTCCCTTTTCTCTTAGTTTCTTTTGATCTAGCTTGCCCATGTCCTTGCTGAACTTAAAGTCTCCACCTACATAATCAATGCTGTCCGATAGCTGAACGGTGATGCTCAGTTTTCTCTGTGAAGCATTGTCAAAGATATTAGAGTCCATGTGGAAGTCATAGAAATCACCCTTGCTGTACTTGGCTATTTGAAACTCTTGAAAGCCATTTAATTGAACACCAAAGCATTCACGATTCGCCATAGTAATGTACTGGCTCATTATTCTATCTAGGTAAGTTCCGTTCTCAGAATCATACTCGCAAGGCAAGACATTAGATGATCTAACATTCTTGTCTATACTGGAAACATTGCCTATCTCAGCTTCCTTTGGCTTGCCCTCATTGTATAGAGCCTTAATAGCTTCGCAGTGTTCTTCGCTTAACTCTGCTTGCCATGAGTAACAGTATGAGTTCATGAAAATAACAATATAAGATTTATAATGTTTGCTCTAGGTAAATGTTGTAGATGCTTTGGTATCTCTATACCTCTAATTATCATTTTGTATCCTTGTAATTTTTATTAATTTATACACAATCAATGCAAAACACATTCCTAATAAAACAGCAGGAATTAATATTTGCCATTGCACACTTTCAACAAATAAATAATCTAACCAATACTCAAAGCCCCTTTCTTCCCAATAAGCCGTGTTCCAAAATGTTTCTCTAAATATCATCATTATCTTTACTCCACTTAGCGTGTATTACATCTTCCAGTTCACCCTTGTGATCTGTGATTATAAAATCAATAATAATCCAAACCATAAACCAAATTGCCACTGGTAATATAAGCCAAAATAAATAATTCATATAACCCCCTTATCCACTTTGTATTTCACCACAATCAGAGCATTCATGACCATGCCACCATCTGCCATCTTCGTAGTATTCATAATATTCTACATCACCACCACATTGACCTAAATAATCTACACATTTTTTTGTGTTGGTATCTTTCATAGTTTACCTTTTATCCATATAACCATTACTAAAAATAAGGCACAAGCACCGTAAAGTGCTAATAATCCTACTACTATGTTAATAAAAGTTTCCATTAGTTTTTAAACAAATCTTCGTAGCCTGTAGTTATATTTAACTTATTAGCTAAAGATACAAGCCTGCAACCCATTTGAAAAGATTTATCATTTTTGGTAGTAGTAGAAAATTCTATATGAACAAGTATGCACGCACGTAATAAATTTTTTTCTTCTTTGGTTAAGTTATTTATGTCCATTAGTGCAACACCCTATCTCTACAGCCGTTCTTAATAAATTCTTGCAGATCATACCAATCTTTAAGAGTTAAAATTTCTGCAACCTCTTCAACAGTCATGCTCATAAAGTCTGCTTGATATTTAATTGACAACTTTGCCATCTTCTTTTCTAATGGCGACATATCTATAAATTCATCATTAATGTTCATTTTTTACCTCTCTTAATTCTAAAGTAGCAGTTTGCCCAGTAGACCATATTTGATCTACTCGTCTTTCTGCATCTGTTTTTTTATTGTAGGTTGCTATTTTTTTATGCTCACCATATCTGCCGATATGTGGAAAATATTGATAAACATCATATACAGTAGTGTTCATGCTTGTACCTCATTATATATAAATCCACTAAGGTTAAAGTTATTTATAACAACTGTATCACCCCATGTTTCATAAATTTTTTCTCCATGTCTGCCGTTACCCATAGGTACTAAGAAATAAAATTTATCATTTATAAGGTCATGTAAAACATCACCACTAGATGTGCTTCTTTTACCCTCAGGATGCCAAGATTCATCTATGTTTTGTGTTTGTGCAAATGCTTCGGATAAACTTTCTGTATGTATACAAGCAACTCTTGTATATGGTAGTTCGTTATTTCCTTTGATTGAATGGTATATATCAAACATTATTTAGTTCTCCTAGAAAAAGACCTGTTTTCTACTTTTTCCCATACTTCACTAAATCTTTCTAACCAATCTAGCTGATCTTGTGTTTTATAGTTACCACACATTTGTGAGTCTAATGCACACATATGTTCTAAATTATTTTTTTCATAAAAATTATTTAAAATATCTGCCATTTGATTAAAAAAGCATTTTGATTTAGATATTTCTATCTGTTGATTTGTATTTTTTAAGTTTTTCATTTTATCCTTGTTTAATTAATTTATAGGTACATCATACCAAATGGTGGACAAAAGTAAACCCTTTTTGGAATAATATTTTAAAAGGGTAAATCATTATCATCCACACTATCTTGCATACTTCTTTGTTCCCAAAGTTTTTTCGCCCAATCTTTACCAAAACTTGCAGGAAGTCCAAAGTGTGTAAAAAATTTATATTCATCACCAAATTTGGTATGCAACATTGCATGGTGGTGGTAACAAAGAGGTATTACATTTTTATCATTAGCTTTTAAAGACATACCTCTAACACCGTCATATGGTTTTAAAAGATGATGTGCTTGCACTTCTCTGCTGTGTGAATAATAACCTGCTTTACATAAAAGGCATGGCAAAGTCCTTATCCATTCAAGATACTTTCTATCTTTAAAAGTTTTTTGTGGCAATTAAAAAGGTACTTTTGCTTTTACAGATTCTTGTGTTGTGCCTTGGTCGTTTACTTCTTGAAAGCCAATGCTTGTAAATGGAACTCCATCTTTGCTTTCTTTAGCCCAACAACCAAGTTTATATACAGCTTCGTCAATAGTAACTTTACCACCCATGTCAGGTGTTTTATCGCTTTGTTTATCTGTATTAAGATGCAACAAACCTGTAGACATCATAAACTCATATTTTTCTTCACCTTGTGCATTAAAGCTTTTTACAATAGCACCATATTTTTTTTCGCCATTTATAACAAAGCTACCTTTTCTTTCTATGGTTGCATCATTTTCATGCCATAGATAACCTTTCTTCTCATCATCATACTGTCTATCCATTTTTTACTCCTTTATTGAATTTATGAATATATACCAACGTTTCTTTTGTTAATCTGTATTCGTAACCTTTCTTACCATTTTGCCGTCTGCTTTCTACAATCTCTCCATCTAAAGGTAGATTAAATTTTTTTCTATTATAATCTTTTCTTAAATTTCTTATTGCAGCAGATATACTTGGCTCACCGTAATAATAATTTTTTTCTTTAAAGGCTTCTCTTAGATGCCAAAAAGTCCACCAATTACCATTTAACATGCGAAAAAATACAAGTTCGTCTAGTGTTAACTTAGGCATACATTTCTACCATAGTGTCATAAGATTGTTTTAATGAAACATCTTTAGATTCTATGGACAAATAGGCTCTTTCTATTTCATTGGAATTTAATGTAAATAACTCTTTTCTTTTTTCATCATTAAGTAAAGCCATTTGCACTCTTATAGATTGAATATAATCTACAGGTGTAGTATCCATAGAAATTTCATCATCATCTATTCTTTTTAATAAAAAACCTTTTACTTTATTTGGTTCTGTTTTTTTTACTATTTTTTTTGGTGCAGATGGTTTGCTATTTATTGCATTATCTACCTCAAATGCACTTGCATATTCACCACCACCAAGACCACATGAAGCCAAAGCACGACCAATGGCACTTGTACAACAGTTTTCTAAGGCAGATGTTTTATTAATATAACCCTCTGCTCTAAATTCTTCTGCAAAGTCTTTACCAATTGTGTACCAACCAGTTTCTTCTGCATTACAAATCTCTATCTGTGCTTCTACCACAACCCTTTCTAGGTCATGATGTATTATATTGGTAATTACACCTACCTTTGAACCTAAATGCTTTCTAAGGACTTGTAAGCGTTTGTCTACTGTAGTGTAAAACTTACCCTTTATCTGTACTTTATCTTCATTTGATAGGTTTGCTATTTCATTTATTGCGTCAATTAATTTATCACTCATTCTATTCTCCATAGTTTTTTTGCAGCATCTTGATCTACTGGATTTGACCATCGCCAATCGTCAAAGTCAGGGTAGAACAAACTTGCTACTTGGTTTATATCATCCGAATAAGAAAGAACATTCATCATAGATAATGCAGCCTTTCTTAGTTCAATGACTCTTTTTCTTACATCTGTAATTTCTATAGATACAACTTCGGCTTTCGTCTTGGTCACATGTATAAAATCAGCATAAGGTATGCTTTCTTCTGCAAAAGCATAGAGACTTAACTGACGACAGATAGTAGATGGCACTTTAGACATAAGGCGACCAGTGGTCTTTATATCTCTAGTAATACCATCATATTGAAGATCAATATACCCAATGACTGGCACAGGTATATCTTCAAATTCTACTTCAATTCTTTTTTGGCATTCTTGGGGTTTACCAAGTTTTGCATAAAACGGTATAGCAACTTCTAAATATCTTTGTAAATTATTTCTTTCTTTATCTACGGCATCTATGTCGTAGTCATTAGTTGCATTGTGATATTCATACAAAGAATCATAATCATATTCAGAGTTTGTAATTGATCTGTGTAGTTTCTTTTCTATAGATAAATCATTTTCAAAAGATTTGCATATAGCATCATCTATAACAGTACCACGCCACATGGCAGGATTTGGTATACCTCTATGACCACTAACTTTGAGAATCCAAGATGCAGGATTAGTTATAAATTGATTTATGGCACTAGCAGATAAGTGTTCTATACCATGTACTTTAAATGGGTTGTTATTTTTCATAATCCGTAAGCCTGTTTAGATACATAACCTTGATTATTTCTAGTTACAATTTTTGTATCTATACCTGTTTGGTTTTCTAGTTTGCCAATAACTTTAGCTATCTCAAATTTAATAGTTTTAATAAGCAGTTCAGATTCTAAATCACTTATTACAAATCCCTCTGCATCTTTAAGAACTTGTCTTGCTATGCTATCCATAATGTTTAAACCACCAAAACATTTTTTATATACTTGATCTTCTAAGTCAACAATAGATGACAAAATAAGCAGTTTTGCTAAATGGTTTATATTTTTTATTTCTTGGTTTTGATATTTCATTTTATTACCTTTAATTTATTACCTTTTGGGGTAGTGTTTATTTAATATAGTCAGTATAATTCATTTATGGAATAATTAGAACCTTTTTATGAAATTAAAAATATACTTAGAAAAAGAAAAACATACACAAATGTCTTTCATAGATCAAATAGAAATGGCTAAGGGTGTAAAAATACCACAAGGCACATTTGCAAAATGGATAACTGGCTCTCGCATACCTAGAAAAAAAGAAATGTTAATACTGTTAGACATAACAGAGGGCAATGTACAACCAAATGATTTTTATATTGACTAATGAAAAAAGGCTTTACTTGTGGCGCTTTTGATTTATTGCATGCAGGACACATAGTTATGCTTATGGAAGCAAAAGAAAATTGTGATTATCTTATTGTAGGATTGCAAACAGATCCATCTTTGGATAGAAAAGAAAAAAATACACCAATACAATCTTTGTATGAAAGATATATACAATTAAAAGCTATCAAATATGTTGATGAAATATTGCCATATGACACAGAAAAAAGTTTATTAGATTTATTAGAAGCCACAGAAATAGACATAAGGTTTGTAGGCGAAGATTATAAAAATCAAAAATTTACAGGTCATGGATTGCATGAAACTTATTTAACAAGTAGAAAACACAGTTTCTCTACAACATCTCTAAGAGAAAGGATTAAAAATGCTAGAAATTAAAACAGAAAATATTAAAAATATAAAAAAACATAAAAACAATCCAAGAAAGCATACTGACAAACAAGTAGATCAAATTGCAAAATCTATAAAAGAATTTGGTTTTACAAATCCTATTTTAATTGATGAAAATAAAACAATTATTGCAGGTCATGGTAGGTATATGGCAGCAAAAAAAAATAATCTTGTAGAGATACCAACAATTACATTAAAAAATTTAACAGAAGATCAAATTAAAGCCTTAATGATTGCTGACAATAAATTAGGCATGAATAGTACATGGGATGAAGATTTGCTATGGAAGCAAATAGAAGAATTAAATAATGGTACTTTTGATATTGAGTTATTAGGTTTTGATAAAGAACAAATAATACCTTTTGTACAAGACGAAGCATTAATTAATGATGTTTTAGCAGAATGGGAAGGTATGCCAGAATTTGTATCTGAAGATAAAACTGCATATAGAAGTGTAATTGTGCATTTTGAAAATGAAGATGATGTTGTGGCATTTCAAATGAAGCTTGAACAAAGTTTTAGTGAAAAAGCAAAATATATTTGGTACCCACACAAAGAAAATATGGACACAGAAAGCAAAAGATATGAGTAATCCATATTATCCACTTTTTATACCATCTAAGGGCAGAGCAGATACTAGATATACAGCAAAATACTTAGACTATATGAAAGTGCCATATAGGTTGGTTATAGAGCCACAGGAATATAAAGAATACTTATCAGAAATAGGCGATAAAAAAAAATTATTGGTTCTTGATATGTCATACAAAGAAAAGTATGAGTTATGTGACGATCTAGGTTTAAGCAAGTCAACTGGGCCAGGACCAGCTAGAAACTTTGCATGGGATGTTTCTATAGCAGAGGGTTATAAATACCACTGGGTTATGGATGATAATATTAGAAGTTTTAGACGCTTGAATCATAATGAAAAAGTTAAGGTAACAAACGGCAGCATCTTTGCTGCAATGGAAGAATTTGCACAACGCTATACAAATCTTGGTATGTGTGGACCTAATTACACTTTTTTTGCACCTGCTACACAGAAACGACCACCTTTTGTTATGAATACAAGAATTTACTCATGCAATCTAATAAAAAACGACATACCTTTTAGGTGGAGAGGTAGATACAACGAAGATACAATATTATCTTTAGACCTTCTTACGGCAGGAATGTGTACAGTACAATTTAACGCATTCTTACAAGAAAAAATTACTACGCAAGTGGTTAGAGGTGGTAACTCTGCTGAGTTTTATGATAATGAAGGCACTTTAGCAAAATCTAAAATGCAGGTTAAGGTTTACCCTGACTATTCAAGAATTGTAAAAAAATACGGCAGAATACATCATTATGTAGATTACAACCCATTTAAAAAAAACAGGCTTATTAGAAAAGGAGATGTTGTAATACCAAAAAAATCACAACATGAAATGAAATTAAAAATTAGTAAATCTAACTAATGTTAAAGTTATCTATGTAAGCTGTTTCCCAATCGTCATCAATATTGTGGTATTTTACAAAGCATCTTTGATCTGTATCGTATTTGAACTTTGCTTCGCCTATTTTTCCATATAGGTCTTGTTCTCTTATTTTTCTTGTTATTACATTTGTTGAATTATCGTCAAAGTCTCTATGTACTGTAAGAACTGCATCTGCTTGATTATGCCAATGTGCAGCACCACTTATATCATATGCTGTAGGTGGTAAATAACTGCCATCATTTGTTTTAGGTAGTTTTGTAGGGTGTGCTATAACCCAACACACAACCTCATAGATTCTAGTAAATCTTTTACATAAAGAAATAAAATCACGAATATGCTCATCTTCTCTTTGATTGCCTTGTCTTACTGCTGAAACTTCATTAAATGGGTCAATTACCAAACCATTTATGCCATGTTTATATATTGCAGACTTAGCAATAGAAAGTATTAAATCAATAGAGGGTATGGCATCTTTGGTTTCTATAAAATAAAAATGCTTGTGTATAAAATCTAAGGCTTTGTTTAACTCTGCCTTAGTCATTCTGTTCTTTAAGCCCTCGTCAAAAGGTTTTTTAAGATACATTTGCACTAATCTTCTAATATGCATAGATGTACTGTGCTCAGGTGAAAACATTGCAAAAGACCAACCATGTGTTTCTGCAAGTTTTAATAATATCTGATCTGTAAATACAGACTTACCATGATTTGGTATTCCTGTAATAACATGGAAAGTACCAGTCATTACTTTGTATATATCATCTAATCCGTCCATACCTATCTCTGTAGGTCTTTCGTAATTACCCTCATATAAATCATTAAGCTGTTTAGTATAGTCGTTAGCTGTATATAAACCTTCAATTGGATAAGGTGTGGCACTTTCTATAACCTCTCTAAGTTTCATAGCACCATGCTTAATTAGTACATCATTGGCATCTTTGCAATTATCAGGTGGTGTAACAAACCAACATATATCTTTACCAAACCTATGTAGCAGTTCTTTATGTAAGGCTCTGCCACTGCTGTCATTGTCAGTAAATAAAATAATCTTAGTTGCAATTAAGTTGCAATTTTCTAATGCTTTAAATCTAGCATCTTGCTTGTCAAACTTTGCTTCTTTCGGTGCGCCATTAGGTAAAGTAGTTGCATTGTCAAAACCACATTCGCCTAATGCCAAAACATCAAATTCACCCTCAGTAAAAATTATTGTTTTCTCGTTACATATTTTGTCGTAGTTATAAAGAATGGATTTTGCATTAGCAGATTGCCTAAACTGCTTGTCTCTTGTTCTGTATTTAAGATTTGTAAGTTGTCCATTTTCATCAAAATATTGAAATACACACCATTCGTTTTCTTGCACTACATTAAATCTTTCGCATGTAGATTTGCTAATACCTCTTTCTTTCATGTAGTCATAAAAACTATCTGATGGTTTTTTAGCTACTGTAGGTGGCTTTGGTTGTATATAATTAGGTTTCTTATAAGGTTGATATAAAGAACCTGTACTGCTACCACCAGTCCATTCACAATGGTGGCATTTCCACAAAACAGTTCCATTATCTATTGTTACTGATAAAGGGTTGTCTCTTGAGTTATGAGGTGGTTGACATTGTGGACATTTGGTTTTTTGATTTCCGTCTTGTTGGTGTTTTAAATTTATATTATTTTCAATTAATGTTTTATCTATGGTCATATTATTATCCTGCTAAATTATTAAGGGTACTATTCTTAATGGTTTTTTCTAAAAAGTCTAAATATCTTTGTTGGTTTAACCATGTCGTTGCATGAGGTATAAATCTCTCCTCTGTGGTTAAGTTTTCTTGTGCAAATACTTTGGTTGCATAAATAATTTTTGAATAATGTTTTTCATCATATTTACTAAAAGAAACACTAGCTTGATACTTTCCAACCTTTCTTGGGTAGTGTTTCCAAAACAACTCAAATTCGTGTATATATTCTTTTGTATCTTCTTTAGTATTGGTGGTAACTAGTGACCCCTGCCTCTTATCTTCTATTACACTAGGGGTATGGTCATCTATAACCATAGGGTTATTATCTAAGGTTAAATGGTAACGATTAGAAGTATGACCACCATTGTCTAATTTTCTGTGTTCAATTTTTAAATAACCTAGTTGTTCAAATTCTTTTATTGCATTTTGTATTGTTTTGGTTGTATTTAAACCAATCAGCTTTGCAATATGTTTATAAGATGGATAACAAGTACCCTTTTCGTCTGCATAGTTACCTAAGATAACTAATATTAATTTTTTGGTTGGCGACAAGCCATTAACTTTAAGTGCTTTGTTTAAGCATTCTATTGACATATATAACTCCTGTTAAAATAATGTTGTTTGTAACGGCACAACGCCTTGCTCTGCACCGTTTTCTTTATAAAACCATTCTATAATTTCTTCTTGTGTAAAATCTTTATCTGTATATACAAACTCTGATCTATAACCAGTCTTAGTTAAAGGTATTGGCGTATCATTTTCTACATGGAACTCAATATGATCCATACGACTATCTAAAGTTGTAAAATACTTAGGGGTATAAACAACCGATACTTCTAATGACATAAATGTAAAAGTAAATTCTACATCTCTGTTATATTTCATAAAGACAATCTATCTTTATCAATCTCATCTCGTAATTCATCACTCTTAAAATTCATATATTCTTCAAGAATAGGTATTAAATTTTCTGATGTTACAAAACCACTAAGCAATAACGATAGTTTTAATTCTGATCTTATTCTTAGGTATTCCCAAACAAGCTGTTCGTCAATATTGGCTTCTATATCTTCTAATCTTTCTTTTGTTAAATGCATTATATTTTCCTATAAAAAAGGAGGCATATAACCCCCTGTTAATTAATTTAATGGTATGAACTTCATAAAGGGTTCTTCTCTATGACCCTCAGGCAACCACTCTAACTTTTCTGCAACTTCTTCTATGGTTAACATACAGTCGGTACTACCACCTTCTTCTGTTTCATTAACAAGTATTGATCTACCGCAGTAGTTTTGTGTACCTAGCTTAAAGTACATATTGTCTTTAAGTAGCCCCTCATCATCTACATACATAATGACACCACCACCAAGAGAAACTATATCAAAGCAACTACATTGCATTACTTTGTAATAATCTTCTATATCTGTATCTGAAATATCTACATAAGACAGACTCTGATCAAATGGGTCAATAAGTATGGATTGGATTTTATTTTCTTCTTTCATTTTACCTGCTCTGTGAGCGTTTAGTTAATATAGGATACATAGTATATTGTCCATACAATAAGTAAACCTTTTTTGGAATAATATATGTATTAATTAAGTAATACCCTTTGCATATAATCTTTTTTGGAATATTATGTGTGTAATTAATGATAAATAATGAACAGTAAAACCAATAAATCTAAACTTACAGATACTTTAAAACTTAAAATTAGAAATGAGTTTGTACAAGGTATTGATGAAAACTCAGAAAGAGTCTTGTTTACTTTAGATGAATTAATTAAGAAATATAAAGTTGCACAAAGCACAATCTATAGAGTTGCAAGAACAGAACAATGGAAAGTACAGCGTGATCAATTTCAAAAAGAGTACACAGATAAACTAGACAGAGACAGAATTCAAGCAAGAGCCAAAGAATCAATTAAGTTTGATGATAACTCAATTAATCTTGCAAAAGCCTTATACAGCACAGTAGGTCAGGTAATACAAAATAATAATGTAGCCATACAACAAGGCAAAAAAGGTTTACCGCCAACACAAATTAACTCACTAGCCAATGCAGCTGTCACAGCACAACGATTGGCAAAACTTGCTCTCGGAGAAGCTACACACAATATAGATGCCACAGTCAATGAAAACACAGACGCATTCAGAAGAGCTATGGAACTGCTTGACACAGTTGAAGAACAACGCAGAAGCCAAGGCGATAGAACTACGCACTAATTGGTTAGAAACAGCTAGAGATAAACAACTTCAGCCTGCATATAAACACTATATATGGCTAATATTGGCTGGTCGTGGTTGGGGTAAGACTAGAACAGGTGCACAAGACATTGCCTTATATGCATTAAGAAATCCTAATACCATATCGGCAGTAGTAGCACCAACTTCAGGTGATCTCAGAAGAGTATGTTTTGGTGGTCCAAGTGGTTTAGTTTCTATAATACCTAAAGAATGTCTTTCAGTTACAAAAGATATGAAAGGGTACTCATCTAGTATTAGTGAAATACGCCTACATAACGGTTCTAAGATTGTAGGCTACGCAGCATCTGAACCTGAAAGGTTAAGAGGTCCACAGTTTCATAGAGCATGGTGTGATGAAGTTGCAGCTTGGCGTTATCCTGAAGCATTTGATCAGCTTATGTTTGGTTTAAGACTAGGCAAAAACCCACAGTGCTTAATTACTACCACACCAAAGCCAACCAAAATAATTAGAGACTTAGTTGCAAGAGAAGATGTTGCTGTTACTACTGGTAATACATTTGAGAATGAAGCAAATTTAGCTGAAAGCGCATTGGCTATGCTTAGAGATAAGTATGAGGGCACTACACTAGGTCGTCAGGAATTATATGCTGAGATAATAGAAAACTTAGAAGGTGCTTTATGGACAAGCGCACTTATAGATGAAGCTAGATTGCATGAAAATACGGAAAAAGAATTAAAAAATATTATTGTAGCAATTGACCCTGCAGTAACCAACAATGAAGATTCAGATGAAACTGGTATAGTTGTAGTAGGCAAAGACCATAATAATGAGTATTATGTACTAGAAGATGCCACTGGTAAGTACAGTCCTGATCAATGGGCAAGAAAAGCAATTAATTGTTATTACGATTGGGGTGCAGATAGAATAGTGGCAGAAGTAAACAATGGTGGCGATTTGGTGGAAAGACTATTAAGGGGAATGGATTTAAACATTCCATACAGGTCTGTAAGGGCTACAAGAGGTAAACTTATAAGAGCAGAACCTATTGCAGCACTATATGAGCAACGGCGAGTTCATCACATTGGTTATTTTCCTGAGTTAGAATCACAAATGTGTGGATATATAGGAGAAACAAAACCAAGCCCTGATAGATTGGATGCTTTGGTTTGGGGTATATCTGAACTAAGCAAATCAAAAGGTGAAGTAAATTGGAGAATAAGCTAATGGCAGAACAAACATTTTTACAAAGATTGTTTAACACAAAACCTGTTGAACAAAAAAATTCAAATATGATGGGTTATTTTGGTGTCGGTAGCCAAGAAGCAAAAACTTACAAATACGCAGACTTAGCAAAAGAGGGCTACCTTAAAAACGCTATTGTCTATAGATGCGTAAATGAGATAAGTAAGGGTGCAAGTGCAGTACCTTTTATTATTAAGGCAGGCGATCAGATTATAGAACAACATCCTTTAATTGATTTGTTACAAAGACCTAACCCACTGCAATCTTACAGTGAGTTCTTTAACAGCCTGTTTGGCTATGTGTTACTTAGTGGTAATGCTTACATACTAAAGACTGGTTCTGATATGGGTGCGCCAAAAGAACTACATCAACTAAGACCTGACCGCATAAATATTAAAGGTAGTGGAAAACCTATACCTGAGAAGTATGAGTACATGGTCAATGGCAGGGTAGCTCATACCTATCTTATTGATCAAGAAAATGGATTTAGTGAACTTAAACACATTAAGCTATGGAATCCACTAGACGATTACTACGGTTTAAGTCCAATGAGTGCTGCTGCTGTAGAGGTAGATCAATTTAATATGTCTAGTAAACATAATGTAAATCTTCTGCAGAATGGTGCTAGACCAAGTGGTGCAGTAATATTTAAACCACAAGATGATCAAGGTTTTGCAGTAAATCTTAGTGAATCACAAAGACAACAACTTATCACTGATATGAATAATAGATTTACTGGTGCAAACAATGCAGGTAGACCTATGTTGTTAGAGGGAGACTTTGACTGGAAAGAAATGGGTCTTAGTCCTAAGGACATGGATTTCTTAAACCTTAAACATATGAGTGCCACAGACATTGCTCTTTGTTTTGGTGTACCTAGTCAGCTTGTTGGAGTTCCTGATAGTCAAACCTACGCCAATGTTGCAGAAGCAAGGCTTGCCTTGTATGAAGAAACAATTATTCCACATCTTAGAAAAATGGCATCAGACCTTAATGAGTGGTTAGTTCCATTGTTTGATGATCGCTTAACACTAGAGTTTGACATTGATTCTATACCTGCGCTATCAGAAAGAGTAAAAAGAACTTACGAGAATGTAACCTCTGCTGTAAGAGAAGGCATTATGACTAGAAATGAAGCAAGACAACAGCTAGGTCTAGAGCCTAAAGATGGTGGTGATGATCTGTACATATCAGCTAACTTATTTCCGCTTGGTGATGAATCAGTAGAAAAACCTAAAAATCCTGTTAATGAAGAAGATTTAGAAGATTATGACGATGAAGAAGTTGATAAAGAAATTTTACTTTTGCTAGAAGAAGAAAAAGCATTATCTGATATTAATACAATACCAAATAGTTCTATGGCAGAAGAAGCTGCAAGAGGTTTGGAATGGAGAAGAAAATACAAGCGTGGTGGTACTGCTGTAGGTGTTGCTCGTGCTAACCAGTTAATGAACAAAGAAAGGCTATCTATATCTACAGTTAAAAGAATGTACAGCTTTTTTTCAAGGCATGAAGTAGATAAACAAGCAGAGGGTTTTAGCCAAGGTGAGAAAGGCTATCCTAGTGCAGGCAGAATTGCATGGGCATTGTGGGGTGGTGACGCAGGCTTTTCATGGTCAAAAAAAGTTAGAAACCAAATAGAAAGAGAAGAATCAAAGAGTTTTGAAATAGAAGAACATGTTGGTTTTATTGAAGATGAAAAAGCACTTAGCGAAGCAGTAAGAAATGGCTTGAAAGAAAAAGTTAAAGAGCATAATGAAAAATATGGCGATAGTAAAACTAAAAAAGTTACACTAGGCATGCTTACGCAAGTATTTCGTAGAGGTGTAGGTGCTTATAATACTAATCCATCAAGTGTAAGACCAAGCGTACGCAGACAGGGTGGTGCTGATCGTTGGGCATATGCTAGGGTTAATTCTTTTTTAAGAGCATTATCAAGCGGTAAATTTAAAGGTGGCAAGCACGATACTGACCTTTTTCCTGATGGACACCCATTAAAATCTAAAGGACCTACAGATAGTCAAGGCAGACCTAAAAAGTGAGAACAGCCACTAAAAGGTTAAATACTTTTAGACAGGGCAGAATTAATACACGCTTAGAGTCAAGAAAACAATTAGTTCTTAGAAATAATTTAGAAAAAAGATTTTACAGAAACCTTAATACATTATTTAGAAAGTTTTTAAATACACATTTACATCTATACAGTCAGTATGGAATATACGAAGTTCAAATTGCACAACAGTCTTTAAATGAAGATTTTTTTCCATTAATACAAGCACACTACAAAAGAGTTTTTAAGGCAATATACAGAAGCAATGAAGAAAAGTACGAATACCTAAGAAAAGCAGATGAAGCATTTGTATTTGGTAGAAGCACAGACTTTGAATCAGTGGTTAATGAATACTTTACCAGTAGGCAATTGATTTTAGCAGGAATTACAGAACGCATGGCTACTAGAATAAGCAATACAATAGAACAAGGCAGAGCAGATAATTTGACTTTGCCACAAATAGCTAAGTTAGTATCAAGTAAATTTTTACCAGTAAGCAGAAGCCGTGCTGCACTTATAGCAAGAACAGAAACACATAATGCCGCATCTTTTGCCAACCATTCTTATCACCTTACAGTAGAGAAAGACTTGGGGATAAAAATGTTAAAAAAATGGGTAGCTACCAACGATGCTAGGACAAGATCAACACATTCTGCTGCCAGTGGACAAACTGTGGATATGTCAGAAGATTTTATTGTTGGTGGAGTTCCTATGGGTTTTGCAGGCGATAGCAGAGGTGGTGCAAAAAATGTTATTAATTGCAGATGCGTAATAGTTTACGCAGATGAAAGAGACCTCTAATCAATAATATATTCTTGTGTTGAGTTGTGATCTATATATGTAATACGACCACTATCAGGAACCCAACCAATATGGTGATTTAAAGCATCTCGCATTAACCAACCACGCATTCTTTCTGTAGACTTAGACTCACATGGTACCTTGTCAAAAGAACTTGGTGCTTCGTTAGTGTATCTTTCTAAGGCTTCTATAAATTTCATTTTATCCTTTGTTTAATTAATATGAGTACATCATACTAGGTAAATCTATATATGTAAACCCTTTTTGGAATATTATTTAATGTGTATTTAATATTTTTGCGTAAACAAAGTTTCTAATTGTCACCAATTCATTTTCTCTTATATCTTTAATGCTTCTAACTATATAAATTGATCTACCATGCCAATACCAACCAGTTTCTTGATCTTCATAAATATCGTCTGTAGTAATTGTGTGGTTTAGAAACTTACTTAATATAAGGCGATCTGAAACATTATCATCAGCATTTTCTTCTAAGATATAATAATCACTAGGGCAATAGGCATAATGCTCTGAGTTAGCATCACCAGTCATTTGCTCTATCGTTATCCACTTCATTTTTCTTGACCTGTATTAGTTTTTAGAATCTTATCTAAAGCTGTCATTAAAGGCGTATCTTCAGATAGCATATTATGGTTGCCTTGTTCTATTTCTTTATTGGCTTTTTCAAATATACACATCTGTAATGCTATTACTTCTTGGTTGGTTAAATTAATATTCATAAAATTATATTGTGTAATTACCTTGCTTGGTCGTGTAGTTTACTGTTACGCCATGTCCAAAACTAAACTCACCTTTGATTATTTTATTCATATCCATCCAACCGCCACCATCTGCACCATCTAAGTACATTTTTTTGACTAATTGATAATGTGTATGTCCATATTTTTCGGCAATATCTAAACACTCTTTAGAGCGCTTGTAGTCGTAAGTTCTCATGCCATCGGCAAATCTTGGATAAAAATCACAACCTTTACCTAATATAAATTCACCATCTACCTCTGTACCGCCATACATAAAATAGCTTATTAAAAATGTACCTTGAGTGTATTTACGCATACCGAATCTGTTTAATTCGGTTTCTACTTTTTTATTTATTAATTCTTTATTCATTTTATTTTCCTTTAAAAAAAAAGGTAGCTGTTAAGCTACCTTTTGAGAGTTATGTTCTATTACTCTGATAATGTCTTTAGAATCAAAAACAGTAAAAAGTTTTCTTACCATTTCTTTTTCACCAGTCTCTTTGTTTTCTTGTTCTTTGTAAAAGCAAAGAGTTGTACCAAGACCTTTAAGACCTTTAAGCATT
>Ga0181409_1000428_pt1 | contig 16818 bp, 13 predicted proteins | sample 32SPOviralmetaG_FD_130138 | JGI IMG/M metagenome (GOLD analysis project Ga0181409, IMG submission 130138) | Marine viral communities from the oligotrophic San Pedro Time Series (SPOT) site, San Pedro Channel, CA, USA - 32 SPOT_SRF_2012-05-30 | ecosystem: Environmental > Aquatic > Marine > Strait... | reverse complement strand
GATGTTCTCCCAAAGTCTAATGAAACCCAATTTAATTTTTTTAGAGAAAATATTTCTAATTTTCAAAAAACTATTTCTGAAGATTCTGAAAAAATTCTACAATCCATTAATAAAGAAGAACAATTGAATAATTTTTTAAATAATTTTGAGAGTAAATACAATCAACTTATTCAACCTTTTTGCACTATTGTCAATGCTTCTGAAGAAAGATTATACAAAGAAATTTCTTATGTAAAAAATTCTCAATTACCTGAAAGTTTAATGAATAATTTGACAGATTTTTTTAATAAATATAAAAATTCAAGTTACAAAGGACAACTTGGTGAAATCCAACTTGAAACTGTATTAAATCAGATATTTCCTAGTGCAGAAGTTCTTAATACTACTTCTACAAAAGCATCTTGTGATTTTAAACTTAGTCGAGTTGATAAGGAAACTATTTTATTTGAAACAAAAGATTATGATCGCAATGTTACTCTTGATGAAGTTAAAAAATTTATTCGGGATATTGAAACACAAAAGACTCATGGTATATTTCTTTCACAACATAGTGGAATAACATCCAAACAAAATTTTCAGATTGATACAATTGGTAAAAATATTGTTATTTATATTCATAATGTTAAATATGAACCTACAGTGATAAAAATGATTGTTGATATTATTGATAATCTAAATGAAAAACTAGTAATGATTAACGAAGAACAAAATGACGAATTTTCTATAAGTGATGAGAACCTTCAAGAAATTAATAAAGAATATGCTAATTTTATACAACAAAAATTAAAATTAATAGAAGTTCTCAAAGAATCTCATAAAAATTCAATTTCTCAAATAGAAGCCATGAAATTTCCTTGTTTATCAAAAATTATAACTCAAAATTGTGGTTCTATTTTAAATAATGAAAATGTTGAAATTATTTGTAATATTTGCAATAAGTTCTCAGCATTGAATAATAAATCTTTGGCAGCTCATCAACGTGCATGTAAAAAAAATTTTAAATGTGATACAATTAAAATCAATTATACTGACTAAAAAGAAAATAAAATTGTGTAAAATATATATTATTTGTATTTAAAATATATAATAAAATAACATATATTCTTATAATGGAACATATTACTATTGGAAAATTTAACATTGAAAAATATGACAAAAATATTCATATTTTTAAAAACTTTATTGACTTAAGCTTTTGCGATGAATGTATAAAGTGCATTGATTCATGTAATCTTTATCCTATTGATTATTGTGTAGGAAATAATGTAAAAGGCTTTGAAATAGAATTAATAAAACATAGCAATAATATTGAAAATATAATTGTTAATATATATATAAAATTGATAATTAATATATTGTATAAAATTCATGATTATATTTTTGATGAACCACCAAAATATAGTGATATATTAGCTAGAAAAATAACACATGAAACAAGATTACATTATGATGGTATAGTTGATTTTAAAGAATTAAGATTATTTAGCTGCATTATAGCACTAAATGATGACTATGGAAATGGATTTTTTGAGTTTCCTCAATATAATTTAAAAAAAAAATTGAATAAAGGCGATGTACTTATATTTCCACCATATTGGACTCATCTTCATAAAGTGGAAAAACCATTATTTAATTATAGATATACCATTACATTTTGGTTACTGGATAATTTATCTGAAAATGGTAATGTACTTACTGACTAGTTCATTAATTTTTTTTCATATTTTTTATCTAAAATCCACCATTCATCTAAATCATCATAAAATTTTCCATTTCCATATAAATTTATTACTATAATATTTTCTTTATATATTTCACTTATAATACTGTAGCGGATATCATTGTAAAAAATAATAGCATCTCCATTTCCTATAGATATATTGTAGGTATCTTCAAAAAATACATCAATATTTTCAATCAGACAAATTATTATAGTAAATCCTTTATACATATCCTCATTTTCATTTATGTATATATTGCTTTTATCATTAAATGAAATTTTCATTTCTGTCACTGTAAAATCAGATAAATTAAATATACATTTAATTTTTTCTATAAATTTTGTTATAGAAAAATATAAAAAGTCTAATGATTTATATTGTAATATCCATGAACATATCATATCATTATAAAATTTTGATATTATATGTCTTTGATTAAAAAAACTATATGAATCTGCTAAGTAACTTATATTCATAATATAGAATATATTAGTATTCTATATTATTTAAATTTTATAAAGATTCATCTGTTGTAAAATAATATATTTCTAAACTAGAACCATCTTCTGATGAAGAATTATTTAAACCACTTGTAAACTTACTTGTTTCTTTATAACCATTTAAAGAATAAGAAATTACACTACCCTTTGCACCTGTTGCACCCTTTGCACCAGTTTGACCCTTTGCACCAGTGTGACCCTTTGCACCCGTTGATCCCCTTGAACCCTTTGCTGGGGCCTTACCAAAATAACAGTTGTTTCCTGGATAACCTTTTGCACCTGTTCCTCCCTTTGCACCAGTTTTACCTTTTGCACCCTTTGCCCCTTTTGCACCCTTTGAACCTTTTGGTAAACTTAGTGTAAGTAAATTATCATTATTATTATTTAAATCAAAACCTGTATTATCAGTATTAATATTAAAATCAAATTTTATATCATTATTATTTACAAATGTAAATACATCTTCAAATAAAAGTAATCCTCCTGCACCTCCTGAACCTCCTGAACCTCCTGCACCTCCTGAACCTCCTGCACCTCCTGAACCTCCTCCACCGCCATAACCTCCTGCACCTCCAGTAACTGACCGATTTTGAGTTTTGTTTTGTCCTCTTCCTCTCCAATTATATTGACACCAATGATTCTCTAATGAGTCACCACCTCCCCCACTATTGCCACCTCCACCACCACTACCAGTATCACCACCGTCACCACCATCGCCTGTATCACCTATTGAACCTATTACCTTAATTTTTATTCCATTAGCCCAATTTGGAACATTTACATTACTAATACTTGAACTATATACTTCCTTTTTGGATTCATAATTTTTATCAAATATTTTATTACTATTTTTATCAAAAGGAATTATTAATTCTGATGATTTATATGTTTTATTATCGTTATCTGTTGTTGTAAATGTTGGTGCATTATATCCTTCGATACTTTTATTCATTGTTCCTGTTTTTGAATTAAATATATTTTCAATATTTTCTCCTTTATAAAAATAACTCATTATATAATTATTATTTATATTTTTATATAAATATTTTTATTATTTCTATCAATATTTTATTATTTATAATAATATCAAATTCATATTTTCCACTACATATTATTATTCTATTTTGTTTTAAACTAATAAAATCTTTACAATCTTTATACTGTATACCGTTTTTATAATTTATCGCATTACTTATAAAAACAAATGCATAATAAATACTTTCATTTTTTTCCGAAATAAATGACTTATCTAATATGCAATATTTTGACTCTATATTCACTATTTTTTTATTCAATATTTTCTCAAATTTATCTTTTTCATTATTTATTTTATTATTTACAATATTTTCATTACTAATTTGTAATTTAAAATTTATATCTTCACAATTAACATAATAATTATCAAATACAATTACCTTAATATCTAAATTATTTTCCGATTCAATTTTAAAAGTATTTTCAGTTTTGAAATTAACAAAAAATGTTTGTGATAATCTACAATTTTTATAATTATTTCCAAAACCACTTTTTATTTTATGCCATACACTTCCATCATATGCAATTAATTTATTAAATTCTGACTCTATAAATACATTCGAAATTTTTAACGTATTTCTTCTTGATAATACAGTATCACAATAATAATCATTATCCATTAATTCTGTACCAGTAATTACATCATTACATTCATTCATATAAACCACTATTGCATATTTATTTTCATTATCATCACAATCTTTATGAATATATTGTTCATGATTTTTATTAATAAATAAAAAAAATGTATCATATGTTTCAATTGTTCTATTTAACATTGTTAATAAATGTTCGATAAAATTATACATTTTTTTATTATAATAACCTATTGTTCGAACACCATATGTTGTTTTTGCTCCATATTTATATCTACTTATTCCATAATTTCTTATAAATTGTGGGTTTTTATAAATATTATAAGCTACTATCATATTAGTATTAAAATTATGAATATCATTTACAAGAAACATATATTTATTCGTTATATTATTTTTAATTCATATTATTCAATATCATTTTCCATGTAACACATTCACGTAAAACATTTGCATTTCTTTCAAAAGAAGAACCTTTATGATATATATTTCCTTTAAAAAATATACCTCTATTTTGCAATGGCTCTATACATTTTATTTCATTATTATATTTATAATAAAAATATCCTCCCATAGTATCTACATTATTTTTAAAACAATTATGAGTATAATATATAAATGTATATGCATTTTCATCATCATTGTCAATATGATAATCTGACACAGAACCATACATCATACCATTCGCATATACTCTTTCTAAAATATATTGTTTTTTTTCATATTTTTCTTTTTTACTATCATATATATGATTAAAATATATATCCATTTTCAATTCTATTTTATTCTTTACTTCGTCTGTAAAATATGAAATATTATTCAAATTTTTCACTAACCAATCATATTCTGTCTTTCCATTTACACTATTATGGTTCCATTTCCATCCTACTCCTTGCATTTCATATTTTATTCTTTCTAATGTATCATTATCAAAGAAATTATCAATTACAATAATCATAATATATATTTTATGATTCAAAATTCTATATTTTAAAAATATTTAAATATAATTTTATTTATATAATATGATTCCTATTGAATATCACATTGATACAAGTAGCTTTTTAAATATTATTGATAATAATAAAATTATTGACTTCTTTTTTATTTGTTCTTCGATGTTCCAAATTAAAGAAGAATTTTTATTTAATCCTAAGAAATACTTAGATATATATCCTCAAGAACAATATGATTATTTACAAAAAGCTATATTTGATATTGCCAAACATAATATTAACGAACTTTGGAATGAAAATATAGATATAAATAAACATTTCATTACTTTTTGGTTTAAAAATATTTCTGATTGTTGTTCTGATTTACATTTTGATACATCGGAAAATGATAAAGACACTATTACATCAATTCTATATCTTCATGATAACTATGTATCTCCTACATTCTTAATGTTAATGCAAAATGGTGATGATAAATATAAACTTAATGATTTTTTTCTTTCTTTTCCGAAAAAAGGTAGAATTATTACTTTCAATAATAAAACTTTACATGGAAAATTTGATATGTTTTGTATTAATCAGGAAAATTTTTCTATTGATAACTGTAAAAATAATGATAGATCGCTTCTTGTAATTAAAATTACAAAAGAAAAACCAAAATTAATACCTGTATTCGATCTTAATTTATTATTATACAGATTAAATTCAAAACAAATCGATTTTAATATTTTACTTTCAGATCCAGATTTATATTCTTATAATGTTTTTAATCTTAATAAATTATCAAATTGTAAAGATATTGAATGTCCTGCAAAATTATTCAATTCTGAAATTATTTATGATGCATATATTAATAAACCCTCTTTTCAATTAAATATTTTTAAAGATTATATAATTAAAAACATAGATAGTCATAATTTTTTTCATATTATTCCTTCTTTTGATAATGATTCAAATATTGTTGAAAATACACAATCACCAGATGATGATTTATTAAAACAAAAAAAATTTAATCAACGTTTAATTAAAAGTAACTTTTTTAATGATATTATTTGTGATTGGATTATTTTTGAAACAGAAAAATACGCTCAAGCGGAAGGTTGGTCTACTGAACGACATGAATTTTATCCAACTACGGATATAGAAATTGAAAAAATTAATTCTGTATTTTCTTTTTGTACTAGTGTTGTTATATCAGAAATTAAATCTGTCATTGAAAATTCATATAAAGTTACACTTGAAAAAATAAATATATTGGATTTATTTATAGTAAAATATGATGAAACTAATCAAAAATCATTAGATAAACATAATGATATTTCCACATTTACAGCCAGTATTTTATTAAATGACAATTTTAACGGATGTGATGTCATTTATGATGATGGTTTTACTGTATTGCAAGAAAAAGGACAACTTATTATTCATAATAAAAATCATTATCATGAAGTATCACCTATTATCAATGGTATTCGTTATGTATTAATATTTTTTATAGAAATTATATAATAAAAATAATATATAATAGTCTATATGAATTTTACTGAATACAAATTAAATTTAAATAATGAAACTGTAAAACTTATTATAAATGAAATTGAATATATTATAAATAATAAACAATATGAATCTACTTTTCATTTACTTAATAATAATAATATACAAACACCACTTGAAAAATTCATTAGAGATTCTGTTATTAGTAACTCTGTTATTGATAGTCTAAATGATAATTATAAAATTGAATTTTGGTTTAAAACATCTGATAATTATTGTTATAATTTTCATTTTGATGGTGATGAAACAAATAATGATAATTATAAAAAAAAAACTGAGTTAACAATATTATCATATTTTACAGATTCAGATAATCCTACAATAATAACCAATATAGAAACAGATAATACTGAGAAAAATATAGAACTATCTAATTATAATGGAGAACATATATTATCTTATCCATCTCAACCTCTTATTTCTTTTATTTTTCCAAAAAAACTACATCAACTTGTTTTTAATGGTGGTGCATATTATCATGGAAACTTTCCTATTAATAAAGAATTTAAAAATGATAAACGTATATTATGCGCGATAAATGTATTTTATAACTATAATTTAAATTCTCCAATGTATATTCCTGATAGTAATTGTATCAGAACTGATAATTTCTATAGTTTTGATAAAGTTTTACTTAAAAATAAAAAATTTTTTATGTTACCTGAAAAAGTAGACTATGTTTCTATTTCAAATTTACCAAGTTATATGAGTGAAAATGATAATAAATTTGATAAATTTCATTTATTTGAACCTTTTTTGGAATATATAAATGATTTTAAATACAGTTATATATTTGTTAAAAATATTGAAACTCCTACTTTTAATATCAATGCTCCACTTCATTTAAAAGTAATTTCTGTTGCTACTGATTGCAATAATTACGGATATAAAATATTTCTTGAATCTCTTAATAAATATAATATTCAGTATAAAATTTTAGGACTTGATTGTACGTGGGAAGGTGGTAATATGAAAAATTATGGTGGAGGACATAAAATCAACTTGCTTAAAAATGAATTATCTTCTTGGTCTTATCAAGAATTGCAATCTACTATTCTATTATTTACTGATGCATATGATATTTTGTTTACAAAAGATTATTATTCTATTATGTCACAATATTTTGATTCAATTCATAAATACAAATGTTATAATAAAATTTTATTTTCTGGAGAAAAATCTTGTTGGCCTGAATCGTCATTATCTACAAAATATCCAAATCAAAATCTTATTTATAAATATCTCAATTCTGGTTCATTTATTGGTTCCGCATTTAATATTTATAATCTTATTAATAATATTGAAATTAAAAATAATGATGACGATCAATTATATTATACCACATTATTTCTATTAAATAAAAATAAAATTCAAATTGACTATTTTTGTCAACTGTTTCAAACTACTAATAACTCTATTTTAGATATAAATTTATTCGATGATATTGTTACAAATAATATTTATAATACACAACCCATATTAGTTCATGGAAATGGACCTATGGAAAATAAAAATTATATAAATTATTTATATTTATTTCTTATTAAAAAACAAACTTGTATTACATATAAAAATGTAAATTATGATACATTATTTCCTTTTCATAAAATCACAGATATTTATATACCCACCTATATTATTTCACTTCATAAAGATATTTTAAGACGTAATAAACTCAAATATAAATTACGGTGTAGTGGCATTATTAATGTTAATTTTTTTAATGCTATTAATGGTTTAACTGATTTACATAATCATCATTTTAAAATTGCTGATAATTATACAATTAATGTTGGAGAAATTGGATGTTTTTTATCTCATTATTCACTTTGGAATAAAATAATTGAAAACAATCTTACAAATATGCTAATCTTAGAAGATGACGTTGTTTTCAATAAAACCTTTAATCACTATATAAATAGAATTTTATCTGAAATTGATATTTCAAATTTTGATATCATTTTTTTGGGTTCTATTAAAATAAATAAATCAATACCAGAAAAATTTAATGATTTTTTAAATTATTATACACAATCTAATAACGCACATGCATATATATTAACACATAAAGGTGCTTTGAAATTATTAAATCTTAAACCTATATCTAATATCATACCAGTTGATGAATATTTTGCTCAACTCACTGACTTTTCTATGCTCTCTACATCTTTTGATTTATGTAATCAAGAATCACGTAATATATTTCCCTCAAATATTATTAACTCATTAAATCTTCAAGAATATAAATAAGTTAAATATATATATACATTATTAGTATGTTACAATTATTTTTATTTTTAATATTTTTTATAAATGTTGATACAATTAAAATAAATACAAAACCTAGCTCTAAAAAATATGAAAATAATATACCTCTTTTTTGGAAATTAGCAAATAAAAATGAAATTAGTTCTTTTAGACCTAATAGATTTATTTTTAATAATTATCCTATTGCTATTTATAAAGATTCTTCTACTGATTCTGTTAAAGCTATTAGTGATATTTGTATTCACAGAGGTGCTTCTTTATCACAAGGTAAAGTAAATAATGGATGCGTCCAATGTCCTTATCATGGCTGGGAATATAAAAATGGATTAGTTGAAAATATTCCCGGAATACCCAATACAAAAAAACAAAGTTTTGGTGTTCCTCAATTTGAAGTTAAAGAAATCAATGAAGATATTTATTTACGCCCTTCATTTGACCTTAATTCTGAAAAAGGTAATACCTATAATCATACTATTTATATTCCACCTGAAGCTCACGATGACAATTTTGTTAGAGTCACCGGTACACGTCATATTTATAGACCTAATAATCTTATTACTGAAAATGTTTTAGATATGATGCATATTAGTTACGTACATTCTTTTGGAAATACTCTTTCTCCTGTGCCTTTTAAAATTGATTATGAAGATATTAGCCTATTAGCCGGAAAAACCACCTTTCATTATACATCTGGACCCACTAGTATGTCTAGATTAATCGGTGGTGCAAAATTTGTTATTGTAGAAAATGAATTTCACTTACCCGATGCTACTGTTACGCGTGTTAAAGCAAATGATATTGTTAAAACTATTATTACTCATTGTTACCCTATTGGAAAAAATGAATCTATTCTCCATTATGATTTATATCGTAATTTTTTAACTTCACCTATTTTTGATCCTTTATTTGAATATCAAATGAAAATTACTCTTGATGAAGATGTTGATATTATTAATTATATTTATGATGATTATATTCTAGGATTTATGAGTAACAAATATGATATTACACAAGTTAAATACCGTGAAAAAATGAAAAAATTTATGTATGATTAAAAAATAACATAAATAGTATTTAATTATTTATGTTAGATGTTTATTGTAGTATTATTTTGTTTTTTATTTGTTAAAGTTAACTCTTACGGATGGGTTCCATTATTAGATTTGAAAAGTTATAATACTAAAAAACCTTCTTCAATTCAAGTTCTCGATAAAGAACTTGTTATTTGGGAAAAAAATAATGAAATCATCGTCCAAGATAATTCTTGTATTCATCGTAAAGCTCCATTAAGTGAAGGTTATATTGATAAAAAAACGAAAAATCTTTGTTGTTCTTATCACGGCTGGGAATATACGCAAAATGGATGTGTTAGTCACATTCCACAAATGACAAAAAAATTACGTTCTTGTTACAAATTAAATACATATGAAACAAAAAAATACAATAATATTTTATGGCTCAATGTTAATTGTGATTATGATTTACCTAATCATATAACAAATGTCAAAAATGTTTGTGATGATACTATTGTGGTTGAACTACCCTATTCTATGAATGTTTTATTAGAAAACTTTTTCGACCCAGCACATATTCCTTTCGCTCACCATAAATTACAATCCTTTCGAGAACTTGCTAGTTCTGTTAATAGTTCTCTTATTAAAATGGATGAAAATATGATTCAATTTTCATTTGAAGATCGCACTTTAATGAATAATAATTATCGTAATGGCACCATGACATTTTATAATCCTAATCATTATCAACTTCAAACTGATTATCCTAGTAATTTATTTATTGATAGTTTACAAATTTATTGTGTTCCTATTAACAATCTTAAAACGCGCATTTTTATGCAACAAGCTCATAAAGAATCCATTTATAAAGATATTTATAATAAAATACCACACTTTATAAAACATATTCTTACTATGAATTTCTTAGATAGTGATACTTTTCTTCTTTATTCACAACAACAACATTTGTTAAAAACAGACTCTTTTAATAATAGTGTTAAAGAATATATTACACCTACTTCCAGTGATTATAGTGTTGTTATGTTTCATAAATGGCTTAAAAAATATTCCCCTTTTTGGCTATTTTACATTTATAATCAAACAAGTTCTCCACTATTACGAGAAAATGTTTTAGATCGATATCAATCTCATACTAAAAATTGTAAATATTGTAATGGTGCTCTGGAAAATATAAAAAAAATACAAATAGGATTACCTATATGTATATTAATTATGAATATTTATGAACCTATGTTCTCTTCACTTGCTTTTGCATTTGGATTTTATATTTTAATGGATCATTTTAAATCATATTTTATTTTTAGAGATTATATTCATAATGAACTTTGATTTTTACAAGTAAAATAATAAACATATAAAATTGATTATAAAAATAATTTTATTATTATTATTATAATGTCTATACAATCTACTGGTTTGAAAAGAATTACCATTGATAAATATTACACTTCAAAACATATTGTAAATAAATGTCTTGAATTAATACGTGAAAATAATTTTATTAATATTAATGATTTATGTATTGAACCCAGTGCAGGCAATGGATCCTTTATTTGTGATATTAAGTGTTTGTCAAAAAATTATCTATTCTATGATTTAGAACCCGATAATAATGAAATTATTAAACAAGACTATTTGGAACTTAATATTGGAGATATTAAAAATCAATATGATAATATACATGTAATTGGAAATCCTCCTTTTGGACGTCAATCATCATTAGCTATTAAATTCATTAAAAAATCAGCTGAATTTTGCAAAAGTATATCATTTATATTACCCAAAAGTTTTAAAAAAGACAGTCTTAAAAAACACTTTCCTCTGAATTTCCATTTAATACAAGAATTTGATTTACCAGAAAATTCATTTTTAGTAGATGAAAAAATATATGACGTTCCTTGCGTATTTCAAATATGGATTAAAAAAGATATTCATAGAAATATACCACTAACTCTTGAACCTATTAATTTCCATTTTGTTAAAAAAGAAGATATTCATGATATATCATTTCGACGAGTTGGTGTTAATTCAGGAAATATTGATACAAATACAGAAGATAAATCTATACAATCACATTATTTTATTAAATTTGATATTCCAATTTCAGATGAACTATTAAAAAAAATAAAAAATATTAATTATACCTGCAAAGATAATACTTGTGGACCAAAATCTATTTCCAAACAAGAACTTATTAAAGAATTCAATTCAATACTTCAGTAGATATTTTGGTTTTTCGTTTACGTTTTGTGCTTTCTACAGATAATAATATTTCGGTTTCACGTAATATATTTGGATTTTCTTTTTCAGATTTATATGTAATAAAATCCTTTAATGTTTCTTCAAATTTTGGTATAGAACATTGAACTCTACTCTGAGAACCATCTATTTTTGGATTGATTTGTATCTTATTTGTATATTGATTTTTCAGATTTTTTTTTCCTATCAAATAATCAAATATTTTTTTTGCTTCTTCGCCTTTTACTTTTGCTGGTATTGATTTTACCGAATTAACATATGTTTCTATTACATCTTTTGGCATGTTTCCAAATAATAATTCATGACATTCTCTATTATAATCAATCTCATATATTGTTTCAACTATTTTATGTGTTTCTGTTTGTCTATATTTTATAACTATTATTGTATTTTTTTCATTAAAATCATAATTATAAAATCTTAAAACATCTCCACAACATATTAAATTTGAACCAGTTGTCTTTATAGAACAATTCTCATTATTATTCATAATATTCAAATGTTTTGGAATATCATGAATATTTGTATCATTGCTTTCGTGTTCTAATTTGAAAACATTTTTTCGTATGCTATTTTCAAAATCAAAACCATGCTTTTGAGATTGACCTTCTTTAGATTGTTCCATTATTTTTGATACCGTTTATTTTAATACAAAAAAATCAATTTTTGCTATTTTTATAATAAAAAATTGATTCTTTTTAACATTTTTAACACACATCATACAAACGAAACCATGAAATTAATTGATTATATTGATTACGATCCATTCATTAATGAACCTATTGGTACAAAATGGACCGGTACTGATTATAAACGCGACTTTTTCAATAGAAAATGTAATTTTACAGTTACATATTTAAAAAATGAAAAAGGTATTGCAAAATTTGAGATTTCTAACAAAAAAAGAAAACTTTCTACGGTTTGGAGAGAATCTTGTCATCCTTATTTCTCAGATAGATATAATCTTCGTCGCAAAGAAATACCAATGAATACTGAAACAAAAAATCAAATCTTTATACTTGAATATCTCAAAATTCTTTTCAAAAAAAAGAAAATACCAATTGATGTTGAAAATATTGTTTATTTGTTTCTAGGTTGCAAAATGAATTTATTGAAAAAAAATATATAACTCTTGTAATATTATAATTATTTTATTTTTTATTATTTTGTGTCTTTTTTTTACTTTTACCACCTTTTTTGGTATTTGATCCTACTTTTTTGGTCTTTGATACTACTTTTTTAGTCTTTGATTCTACTCTTCCATTACTATATATCATGTCTCCTTGAGTGTATCTAGAATTGTTCGATTTTGATTTCTTTTCCGCAATGCCAACCTCTTGAAATTTTTTTAAAAAACTTTTAAAATAATCTAAAGGATCTTGGTTTAAATAATACCTTTCATGTATTTGAGAATGATTAGATTTTTCAAATTCTATTGAAAAAGTAAGTAATATTTCTTCTAGATTGTGCCATAACGGTACAAAATCAACTACGCATAGACATAGCACTTTGGAGAAATTTTCAACTACATCTTCATATTTCAGTATTTTAAAAATTAAAAAATATGTATAATATGCAGTACCTGAAATACCACCAATTGCTTCTTTTCCATACTTTTCAAATATAGCTTTTGTAAATGTCCCTTCAAGATCTATAGTATTTTTAACACCGTAAATCTTTTTAGCATCAGATATTTTTTCTAAATTTTCAAAACACTTTGGATAATCGTTTTCTTCTTTTACGTAGTCTTTTTCCTTATTTTTTCTTGAAAATATTTCTCTACCATAGTTTTTCTGAATAATAGATTTATAATTATCAGACATATGTAGTAATTTTGTTATAAGCATATCTAAACTTCTCTTATATGTTGCTGTATGCTCTCCTGTTGTAGTTTTTTCTTCATAAATTTTCATAAAATCTTCCTTGGTAAATTTATCCGGAAGATTATAATGTAATTTTAATTCTTTAATAAATTTCTCGAATAACTCATCATCATGTCTAATAAATAATGATTGATTTTTAGACCCATTAAATGAACTATGGATCATACTTGTTAATGTATGGACGCTAAAATTTTTATCTCCGATTTGTAGAAATGATAAATTATAAAAATGGATAGATCTATTTCGTGTAACTGTTTTTATAATTTTATCAATTTGCTCGTCAGTATAGCCAATTCTATCTAATACAGTAGTTGTTTCACTCACGTTAGTTTTAAATCTCATTAGCTCTTTTACATATTTACTAAAATTTTCATCATTGTTAAATATGGTTCTTAATTTTGTTAAAATTGTCCAAAAAATTTGTTTAGCAAAATTTACCAGAGTTTCATCTTCACCTAGTATGCAAGCTAAATCATTTTGATCTGTTATTTTTTTTATTTTATCAAATAAATTTCTATTAAATCCGCCCTTGATTATATTTGACTTATATTTCATTTATAATATATATATATTATAAATAATGTCACAACAGATTTTTAAAAATAGAATTATAGAAGCATTAGAAAAAAAGCATTCAACTAATTTAATATCAAATTCAATAAAAACAGGATGGGCTAACTGCAGTGGTGCTAATGATTTAAAAAAATGTTTTAATAACATTACAGTATTATCTCAACATGAATACAATCCAACTAAAATTACGACAAATATTGAATATAGTGATTCCGGAGAGGATGATACTTCCGATTGGTGTTTTAATTTTAAACTGCAAAATCAACAAGAAGCAGCTCAACATCAGGCATATTCTAATAAGTATTGGTGTAAAAATATAGAAAAATACATCTTTATGTTTTACAGAATAAAACTAATAGAGCTTACACATTTTTGTTGTGAAAAATCTAAATTAGATATACCTTCAAATATGCCTAGTGTTGTTCCAGATGATAACGGCAAAAGAGTATTAGCAATTTATAGAGGTGCAAAATTATATACAGTTGATGGTAACAATTATTGGGGATTGCAAGGGACTCATAAAAAATTTCCTAATTGTCAATCAAAAGGTTCAGTGGGGGAACCTATTTTTTTCAACCCAGAATTAACAGATATTACATATACATACCAGGGTCTTAATCAAGATGATTGTTACGGAGTAGTATCCAAAAGAGCTATTAAAAATGTATATAGGGAAGATAAGAACGACCAAAATGCACCTGTTAATTTACTATTAAAACTAACTACTTCTCAAGATATATGTCTACCAACAACATGTATTAGCGATACAGGAAGAACGTGCAAAAAACTATCTAAAACATTACAAGAAAAATTTCAAGAAACAGTATTTTTTTATATTTTATCAGAATATTGCAATATTACAGATAATATTTTTGGAAAAGAAGGATCCGTTAAAAATGTCATATATCAAGCTATCAATGAAAACGTTAAAGATACTAAACGATCAGTGTTTAATACTAAAGATTATGATATGGCAGTTTACACTGGTTTACAAGATTTTATGCAACAAGTTCTCGATAATGCAGATAACTTAAGAAAAATACCAATGAGACGTGCTGTTGATGGTTATACTTGCGATACAAAGCGTCACGGCTCACAAAATTATGATCGTAGTAAAGACTCAAAAAACTTATATGATATTTTTCAAACATATGGAAGAGATCATTACAGACAGAGCACGCACTATGATGACAGAATTTATGTAGAAGTTCAATTTCAAGTATTAAGAGCAATGCAAGAAGTTTTAAAAAGAGTTTCTAAAGGCACAGAAAAAGCTAGTAAAAAAGAAGGAATGCTTAAACAAAGTTTTAAAGATTCTCATGGTTTATCAGTTCACTCAGAATGTAGAATTATAGGAACATGGGCGGATTATACTGCTTTCCGAAAAAAGACTTGCGCCAGATTCGATTTAGAAGTAATTTTAGCTTTAAAAGAATTTAGTAAAAATGCAAGACATAAAACATTCTCGAAGACTAATAGTTGGTCTAAATTTTATCGTTATGCGGGTCATATTAATAATGCTACTTATGTTAATGATGCTATGAGTAATGCTGTTCCTCCTAAAGTTTGCAATTCAAATAATTTGGGATATCCTCAAGATCAAGAATATGGCATTTCAATGCATCCAAACGATGCATTTGAAATAATGAATCGAGCTAAAGATTTTTCATCTAAACTTGATGGATTTGCATTAGGTTGTAATGCGATTCATGATTGCTATGGTGGGGCTGGTGATCTGTATCCTTATAAGCGAATTACTCAACGCAATGTTGATGATAGACTAATTTTAGGACATCAACCAAAAGGAAGAAGTAATGATACAACACGTTATTTCAATGATTCTTGTAAAAAAAATAATGGCAATGGCGTAATATTTCACATGGGCCGTCAGCCTCAAAACAATCGCCGCCGTGGTCATGCTCCTGCAGGCCAAGGATTTGGGTTTGGGAATATAGGAAATAATAATTTTGCTAACATAAATCAAGGTTTTGCTGGTGCTCCTTTTGGAGGTATATGGAGAGGAGGTGAAGCACAAAATGCAATAGAGAATAATAATCAAGGTTTAAAACTCAGTTTAATGAACAACAAAGAAGTTGGTTTAATGAACAACAAAGCAAAAGACGTCAATATCACTCTTCAAAAAACTGTGAATCCAAGCAAGAAAGAAAGTAGCTTAATAAAAGATAACCAATATAATTTAGGTAACAGAATACTTAATGAAATTGAAAATGATGAAAATAGTAAGTTATTATTAAAAGATTTTAAACTTTTTTACAAAAAAATAAAAAATAGTGAAAACATAATTAAAACTATAAAAAATATTTCTTTACCTATTCAAGAAAGTTCTATAGATAAAATTAGCACTAATGAAATGAAAGATTATTTCAATGAAATAAATGATAAAAAAACTATATTAACTATTCTAGATTTTATACT
>Ga0181409_1000426_pt1 | contig 16856 bp, 8 predicted proteins | sample 32SPOviralmetaG_FD_130138 | JGI IMG/M metagenome (GOLD analysis project Ga0181409, IMG submission 130138) | Marine viral communities from the oligotrophic San Pedro Time Series (SPOT) site, San Pedro Channel, CA, USA - 32 SPOT_SRF_2012-05-30 | ecosystem: Environmental > Aquatic > Marine > Strait... | reverse complement strand
TAGACATACTGTATAAAGAGTCTATGGGTTTAAGTATTAAAATTGCTGAAACAATAGATATAAATGATACATCTATAACTTCCAACTCAACTAATTTTTTAGAATATGTATATCAGTCTAAGCAGCCTATAAAAACTCTTAGATCTTCTGAAACCACTAGAGTATACGACAACGTGCCTGTCAGAGCTAAATCATTAACATCTTCAGGCAATAGAGTTTTATTAGCAAATTACTTTGATAGACATACTTCGCCTGATAGTTTAGCTTATTATGTTTCAGCTGGTAGAAAACTAACACCAGGCAGTACTTCACAAAATCAGTCGAATACAATAAGCAGTAATTTACCTGGTAAGTTTAGTAATATAGCATACCCTAATCATAGTTTAAAGCAAAACAGAACATATCAAGTAGGTTTAATATTACAAGATAGATATGGTAGATCATCTGATGTTATATTGTCAAGTTTCTCTGATACTAACTTTACTTTAGCAACAGGTACTTTTGCTGATGATCCACAAACTTTTTATGGATCAACACTGTTTCATGGTTATTTACCTTCTGTAACTACGCCCTTAACAGCTAGTCCAGCTAGTAAAAACGTGGTTAATTCTGGTATTGTTAACTGGCCAGGTGATTCATTAAAAGTTTTATTTACAGAACAAATACCTAGAACTATAAATTATGCAAGTGGTTATCCAGGTTTATATGAAGATCCTTTAGCAACAACTACTATAGTTACTTCTAATACTCAGTATATTGAAATAGCAACTGGTGGTGTTAGAGACTCAATACAACCAGGAGACATTTTAAAATGGACTGCTTCAGGCGTTGATTACGAATTAGTAGTACAATGGGCTATTGCGCCATATCCTTTTAGTACTAATAATAGATACGGTATAGTAACTCAAGATGGAGAAACTCCAGCTATAGTTCCAGCTATTGCACAGTCTGTAGATTTTATCACTGCTGGTAACGCTACGGGTTGGTACAGTTATAAAGTTGTAGTAAAACAATTAGAACAAGATTATTTTAATGTTTATTTACCTAGTTTACTAAATGGAACACCAGTTATTAAACCGTTTAATTTAACATGTAGTTTTGTTAGTGGCAGTAAAATAGTTACTGTAGATCCTATAGGAACTATTGAATACTTAACTTTTCCACTTTTAGAAGGTATGAAAATTGTTACGCCTGGTGGTAAAACATATTTTATAAACAACGTATTAAATTATACTCAATTTGAATTAACAGGAGCAGCTACAGCTACAGAAGCAGCTGCAGATTCTGTATTTAGCACAGAGTCTAGCGCTGGCGTTTTAAATGTTACTACTTTATTAACTGATAATGCTAACAAGGTTCCACCTGCTTTAATGGAGACAACTCCTGTACAACAGCAATACTCTACTAGTAATGTAAGATTAATACCTAGAGTAGGTAAACTAGACACTTCTTTTGTTGTGGATGGACCTTACTTTGCTACCTCTGATACAGCTTCAGGTCCTGTGTTTCCAGGATTACAAACAATGAAAGTACAATCTATAGGTAATTTTGATAACTTATTTAAAAGAGGCAGCTACAATGGCTTATACAATGCAGACACAGATCCACCTACAGCAATAATACAAAATTCTTTTAACATAGGTTCAGATTCTCAAAATGCAAAACCTTCTTCTCAAACAGAGTTTTTACCTGCAATATATGAAACTAATCCTACAATAAGTAATATAGAGATATACTATGAAACAAGCACGTCTGGAACTGTAAAAGAATTAAACACTTTAATAAGAGACAATTTAACTGTGCCAACACAGTTTGTAACATATCCATCAAGTGGCGGTGGTACTGGTACGTCTCCTTTAGGTGTTGTAAGTTTTAATGAAAACGTAACTTATTCTGGAACACCTACTATAGTTAAGTTTCAATTAGTAGATCAAAATGGTGTTTTAGTAACTTATGCAAATGCTATAGACTTTGCTGTTAGCACAGCTATTTATCAAAATGGTACTTCAATTAGCGCAGCTCCATTTACTGTTTCTCAATCTGCTGATTCAAGTGAGCAAGCTGATAGTGTTTATTTATTAAAGCCAACAGCTACAAACCCAATGTACAGCTCTGGTAATGCTGGTTTAGATAATGTTAACTTTAATGTTAATTTTAATTTTCTTCAATTTGGCATATTGCCAGTACCGTACAATATAAATGTAAACACGTTTGTAAACAATATAGCTCCAGTGTTTAGAGTTTCTAAAGTTGACGCAGTTAATACTGTTTATTATGTAACACAAAAATTAGGAACTGGTGCGCCAGTAGCTCCAGGTCCTACTAACTGGGGCAATACTGATGGCTCTAATAGTACTAAAAGTAGAGCAACAAACGGTTCTAGTATTCAAGGAGGAGGAAATGTAAACTCTAACTTAGGCATTAGTTGGAAATTGTTTGTTAAAGGAGGTCAAGTTTCTACATCGTTTGTAGATGCTAGCTTAGTTACTAATTTAGGATTAAGCTTGATAGTAGATGGAGATTTTTGTAATTTAAATGTTGGCAAATACGACGAAGAATACGTAACTGGAAATATAAATGTACAAATAAGAGCTGTAGATCAAAGCGGCAATGGATTATCAACAGTAATATCTCAGTTTGACTTAAGATTATTAGAAACTTAAGATTATTAGAAAATTGAGTAAATTAGTTAATTAAATAAGTGATTATATAATATGGCAAACAAACTACCGTTAATAGAAGTAGATTATTATAATTCTATTTGGAATAAAAGAATTTTAACGCCTCAACCAGTGAAGCAGATAGGAACAGGCCCTGTTGGTGCCGCTGCAGTACCAGGCGGTGCTGGATCAGCTGCTAATTTAGGTACGTGGCCTATTAATAACGTATTTGCACCACCGCTTACATTTAATCCTGGTTTTGTTATTGATTCTACTGTTGGGTCTACTACTGTTACTACTAGCGAGTCTGTAAGTACCCAAAACTTTTATATTGAAGAAATGTTCATTAGAGGCGGCTTTAACAATAACTCTATGTCTTATGGTGTAAGAGCTTACTTAGATGAAGACGAGCCGTTACAACAGCATAGATTTAACACTATAATATATTCAGGTGTATTTAACTCTAGAACAGGTACAAACAGAACTAATGAGTTTCCTGTAGGAAGTAACTTAACAAGATCTGCAAATCCTCAATATGGTTCTATACAGAAAATATTTGCTGATGAAAATGACATAGTTGTTTTACAAGAGAATAAATGTAGCAGAGCTTTAATAGACAAGAACGCTATATATAATGCTGAAGGCGGTGGTAGTGTTACTAGTCAAAGGCAAGTACTAGGTGAAATAGTTCCTTACGCTGGTGAATATGGTATAAGTAAAAATCCTGAGTCTTTTGCAGTATATGCTTTTAGAAAGTATTTTGTTGATAGAAACAGAAATGCAGTATTAAGATTATCTGGAAATGGTATAACTGAAATATCTGAATATGGTATGAGAGACTTTTTTAGAGATAATCTAGCCACAATGAACGATAATTATACAAATGAATATACTCAAGATCTAAACGTAGAGCGGATTCTTACAAGCCAAGGTAATCCTGTAAGTTTTTTCTCATTATTAGCAAATCCTGCCTTAAATAAATCTAGTGTAATACCAGGGTCTAAAATATTTTGGTCTAATGATTCTGGCGCTACTTATATAGATACTACAGCTACTGCAATGGGAGTTGGTAGTGTAGATGGCGGGAATTCTTTGAGTTTGTTTACTGATAAAGTGCTAGATAGTTCATTAATGGATGTATTTACTAGTGGTAGATTAAAATTAATAGCTCCATACAGAAGTAGAGCTTATGGTGGTTGGGATGCTTATAATAAACAATATGTTGTTTCTTTGCAGTATAACAACGCAAGAACAGGTGATCCAATAGGAACAGCAAGCTCGCTACCTAATCGTGATACTACATTTTATACTTTAGGTTTTGATGATTCTGTTAATGGTTGGCCAAGTTTTTATAGCTACATGCCAGCAGCTATAGGTAGCTTAAAGAGTAAAATGCTAACTCTTAACAATCAACCATATGCACCAGGTTTTTATACAGGTAATAGTGTCACTCAGTTAACAGGTTTATATACACATTATGAAATTAGTTCTTCACATGGAACTTTTTACAGCACAAGCACTCCTTCTACAGTTTCAATAGTAGCAAACTCTCAACCTTCATTGCAGAAAAACTTTTTAACTATAGACTACGAAGGTGATAGTGGCTGGAAAGCTAGCGTAATAACTTCTGATCAAACAGGTAAAAATATAAACAGAACAACTGGTGGGGCTTTGTCAGGTGGTTTTAGTTTTAGTGACGATAATGCTAACATTGTAAACAGTTACATAGAAGGAGCATATGATGCCTTGGGTAACGTAGGCACTGCAGCTAACCCAATCAACGCACCTTTATTGAGAGCTGGTTTTGATAGAAAAGAAAATAGATACGTAGCAAACTTTATTAATAATTCAACACAAGCACCAGGAGAAATAATATTTGGAAACTCTATGAGTGGTTTAAAAGGTTACTATTTAGATATAACTTTTTCAACTGATACTAACACAGATCCAGGTGGTATGAAGGAATTATATTCAATAGGAGTAAATTACAACGTATCGTCAAGATAATTAAATTAAATGAAAATAAGAAAACTAACAAAGTATGATTATAAGACTTTAGAACAATGGTGGAAAGGTTTTAATTGGGACTCAGCACCAAGAAAAGATATATTACCAGAAAATGGCACAGGCGGATTAATGATAGAAAAAGAAAATAAAGGTGTAGCTGCTGTTTTTATATATAATACTAATTCTAGTCTATCTTGGATAACTTGGCTTGTTTCAGATCCTAACTACAAGCAAAGAGATAAAGCGTTACTTATTGAAACTCTTATAAAAGGTGCAGAACAAGTTAGTAAAAATATGGGTAAAAAAGGTATGTTTGCTTTTGGAAAAACTAATTCAATAGTTAACATACATAAAAAATTAGGTTGGTTTGTGGATGAAAACAAACCAGGAAAAGAAATGATAAAATTAATATAAACATTATGGGAGAAGCAGCAGGTGCTATTACTGGAGCAGTTACAGCAGTAGCAGGAATAACAACAGGCGCAATAGCAGCAAATAAAGCTAAAAAAGAAGCGCTAAGACAAGATGACATAGCGGCTGAACAACAAGCAGCATTAGCAGCTTTAGAGGCTGATAGACCAGTTATGACAAATCCGTATGAAAATATGACAAACCAATTTGAAGATTTAAGTAATCCTTATGCTAATTTAACTGTTGCTACTGAAGCTTTTAAAATGCAAGCAGAGCAAGCTGATCAAGCTCTTGCTAACAGTTTAGATGTTATGATGGAAACTGGACAAGCTGCCGGTGGTGCAACAGCGTTAGCTCAAGCTGCTCTTCAAAGTAAGAGAGGTATAGCTGCTAGTATTAATGCACAGGAAGCTAATAATAATAAGATGAGAGCGGAAGGTCAAGCTAGTGTTGAAAAAGCAAAAGCTCAAGGAGCTCAAAGATTACAAGAAATGATGGGGCAAGCAGATATGACAGTTCAAAAAGATGCTATAGCTTTTCAAGAATCTAAAATGGATAGAGCTGCTACTTTAGCAGACAACGCCATGCAAAACGCCGCTGATGCAAGAGGTGCTAGAATAGCTGCAATATCTGGAATAGGTCAATCAATAGTTTCAGCAGGTGGAAGTATAGCAGAAGCCGCAATGGAAGGATAAAAAATAAAAACAATGAGTTATAGTAATCCACAAAGAGTAATAAACAGAGAATTTGGTGCAGCAGTAAAAGGTGCTGGTGACATACAGAGATCATTAGAAAACACTTCTGCTAATATAATGAATATTGTTAAAAAGCAGAAAAAAGAAACTAAAGAAATTGAAGAGAATAATATCATTGCGGAATCTCAGTTAAGAGACAAGGTAAATGAATTTACAAAACCAGGCGCTGGTAATATGGATAATAGTATTGTTGGATTTTGGGACGAGAAAATAGAAGCTTACGTTAACAATATGAACATGGCTGCTAACGGAGAGATAACAAATAGAGAAGCTATGATCCGTAACAAGCAAATAGAAAGTTTAATACCTCAATTTAAGAGTGGAGCTGGAATAATTGCCACTAATATTGCTGGCTTAGAGGATGCTGTTGAAAACGGTACTCTTTCTAGCACTGGATCTGTATCTTCTAAAATAGTATTAGATAGAATAAAAAATAATGGTGATGTTCAAATAGTAGAACAAAATGGAACTATATATTACTGGGCTCCAGACAGAGACGAAAATGGAGATATTATAGGAGAGTTTGATCCAAAGTCTTCAAACTTTATTAACGGTACTGTAATGGCTGCTAATCCAGAAAAACAGTTGTTTAATAATAAAGCAGATATAAGTGGTATAATAAGTCAAGGTTATACTAAGTTTAGTCAAGAAGAAACTGGTTTTAGTGAATATTATAAAGATATAGCTGTTAAAAATGGTGACATTGACCCAAGAGATCCAACTGGTAAAACAATAATATCAGGCATGGAAGATGGTTACGAGCAATTAATTAGAGTACCAAGTTCAGATCCTAATGCTAAAAATAAATTTGTAAATGAAGTTGAATCTAGCGCTTATCTTAATAATATAATAGGTAATCAAGATAAAATGTTAAGTGTTTGGCAAGATGAAATACCTGATGGTGAAGCAGATGAAAATGGTCAATATCCACCTAACTCACTTGGTTTCTATGCTAGTGGAGGTGATCCTACTTTAGACATCAATTTAGAAGAAATGGGATACGTTGGCCCAGATGCAATGGAAGAATGGCAAAATTCTGTATATGGTGAATATCCAAGTAATGCTACTCCAGAGCAAAAGTCATTAATAGATCAAAATCAAAAAGCAGTATCTAAAAGGTATATGGCAGCTCAAATGTGGGATCAAAACGCAATAACAGTTCCAAAAACGCTTAAAGGTAAAAGAAAAATAGAAGAAAAAGTAAATAAAGGTGGTGGTAGTAGTAAAGACAGATTTACAACTACACAGAACACTGTATATAACAATAGAAAAGATGACTTTATAGCTAACAGAGATTTATCAGAAGAGATGTATGTTAATGGAACACCTGATGCTCAAACATTTGTTACTGCATTACAAAATGCTGATCCTACAGGTGATTACTTTGTTAATGATAAAGGTTTGATACAAAGTGGTAATTCTATTGTAAGCATACCAACAAGTGCTAAAAATGCTAGTATAGTATTAAACACTAAAGGTGGTATTGATAGAACAATGCAAAACGTGTTTATAAAAGAAAATCCTTATAAAGCTCCAGAAGTAGAAGAAGAAGAAAATGTTAATCAAACTTCTAGCGCACCAGCTGGTGCAACTGTTTATAGATCTAGTGAAAAAGAAAAGAAAACTTTTAACGGTGTGTTAACAGAAGAAGAAATAGCTGTGTTTAATGAAGAAAACCCAGATGAATCTTTTGAAGGTGTATTACTAGATGAACAAATAAAAAAATTATCACAAAACCCACCTGAGGGTATGAGCAGAGCTGCATATGCACAATCTCCTGAAGTTAAAGAACAAGCTTTACGAATATTAAAAAGAAGAAAAGCAGTAGCAGATAAAAAAGAAGATTCTAATTATTATTCTAACGATTAAGTATGGATGAAAAATATATCATATATGTAATACCCACAACAGGTAAAAAAATGTACGTGCCTGAAGCTGAGGTAGAGTCTTTTCAATTAGACTATCCTGATGCTGTATTGTTTGAAGAAAGCGATGAGTACAACAATCAAATGCAGGCTGATAATGAAAAAGCTTTGCAAGAGTCTAAATATAGAGATGCTTTAATGGAGCTTGACGAAGAGCCTGAACCAGAAGATGACGAGACTTTAAATAAAAATCATAGAGATAAAGTATTAAAATCTCTAGATGATCTTACCGGTGATAGCATGATGAGCACTGATTATATAAAGCAAACAGAAGACTTTGATAAAGATCCAAACAGAAAATGGCTACAAAACGAACAAGGTGAAATAATAGAGTGGACAGACTTTAACAATGTACCAGTGGACAGAGATGGTAGGCCAATGCCTCAAGCAGAAAAACAAATACCTCCAGGTTACACAGAGTACATACCTTCTAAACGTGCACATGATAGAAGTAAAATACCTACTGAAATATTAAAAAACGATAGGTTGAGTTTGTTAAATCAAAGTGAAAGTGAACTTGCTCCCGTTTTAAACAATATATACGGTGATTATGGTTTTTCTTTTTCAGGTGTTAAAATAGATGCTAATGGTGAGGTAATAGAAGACGGATCTGATATGATATATGTTACCGCTGCTAATGGCAAAACTAAAGAAATATCTATAGATAATCATGATATAGGTAGCATGATGATGAAGTTTGGATACATGGGTGATCCTAATTATTTTACTACAGATAAAAAAGCAAGTGCTGACTTAGCTAGCTTTTTAGAAGAAAACTCTGCAGGATATGCACCTAAGACTGTTAAGAGTATAGAGCAAGCTAAAAAAGATGGTAGATTAGTACAGTTTTATGATCAAGAAGTTATTAATGATCAAGCAGATATAATAGAAAGAAGAGCTTCTTCTATTGATAATATAGGCAAAGAACTTGAAAATGATATTGTTACTTTAAACGAAGACTTCTCCGCTTTACAGTCTGACATAGACAAAGGAGTTATAAAAGATCAAGATACTTTAGACGAGCGAATGAAAGAATTAAGAGAAAGAGAAGCTCAAATAAAGATAGATCAAAAAGCTATTAAAGGTGTTTATGATAAAGAAGTAATACAACAGTATGCTGCTATAAAAAATTTAGCTGCAGAAAAAATGCAAATATCGGCTAACACTGGTAGTCAAGGTAAAGTTTTATTTAATACTGTTTTAAAATCTATAGATGACTTAGGTGAATGGGCAGAGGATATGGCTTTTACTGGTGTGAACTTAGTTACTGATGAAGATGATATAGAACAAGTTGAGCAAGTTTCTAGAAATATAGGTAAAGATAATAAGATAAAAAAGAGAGAAGACGAAACGCCTATACAGTACAAAGAAAGATTAATAACAAACATGAAAGATTTTACTGATGATAAAGGTAGAGGTTTGTTAGAAAGAGAATTAGGCTTTAACGAGTTCGGTAAATCAAATGAGTTTGAGCAAAAGTTTTTAGAAACAACTTGGGGACAAGTAAGTACATCAGCTGTTCAAATGTTAACTTACGCTTTGCTAACTAGAGGCGCTGGTGGAGGAGCAGCTGCTGGCTCTACAGCTAGCACTATGGTAGGTAGAGGACTTGTTAATGCAGCTAAGTCACCTTTAACATATATGTTTGGAGCTAGTGCTTCTGCAAACAGTATGGACGAAATGGAAAAGCCAGAGTTTGATAAAGTACCAATGTGGAAGAAACAGGCATTTTCTAATTTAAGAGGATCTGTACAAGGTGTTTTAGAAAACATAGGCGTGTCAGGAGCTTTAAACGGTAGCAAAGTAGTTAATAAAATATTAACAAGAGCCATAGGTAGAGCTGGTACAAACGCTACTTATAAGACTGTAGAAAAGTTATTTGAAAATGAAATAAAAAACTCTTTAGCAAAAGGTTTAATTAGAGTTGCTGGAGGAGCATTAATTGAAGGTGAAACTGAAATAGTACAAGAGGTAGCTGATGTTGGTTTAAAAAACTTATTTAATACTGTTGAAAAATCAGGAGTATTAAAAGAAGAAAACTCACCTGAACTATTTGGTGATCAACAAACTGATTTAACTGTAGAAAATTTAGCTCACGTAGGTAAAGTAGGTTTTTTAAGTGGTTTAATGTTTGGAGGTTTTGGTGCATCAGTTCAAGCTTATCAAGAAAATGCTTTAGATAAAATAAATAAAAAGCAATTTGCATTAGCAGATTATTTAGTAAACAGTCCTGAGGCTAGGAAAATATATGCTGCTAATTTAAGAAACGAAATACAGCAAGGTAAAATAACTAAAGAAGAAGCTCAAGAAAGATTAAGAGCAATTAGACAAATGGGCGGCGTAATGCAACAAATGCCTAAAGATCTTACTAGAGAAGGAAAACAAAAAGCTTTTTCATTAAGTTTAGAAAAACAAAAGCTTGAATCTCTAGTAAAAGATAAAGATAAAAGTTTATATAAACCTCAGCTAGACAGAATATCAGAAATAAACGAAGAGTTAGAAGTAGTAGCCTTTGAACAAACAAAAGCAAAACAACTAGCAAGAAATTTACAGTTGACAGCTACCGCAGCGGGTGATAGAAAAATTGATTACGTAAGTTTAAAAAGCCCTGAAGATTTTAATAAAGCTTTAAAAGATAGAAATGTCAAAACAGATGATGTAGTTGCTTATAGTATTGACGGTCAAAAACTAGGAGTAGCAGATGTAGCTGATGGTTTGTATTTAGATTTAGGTAATGGTACTATATTAGTTAATGAGACTGTTGCTGCTAATACTGGTGCAATATCTGTAGGTACACATGAATTACTACATGATATAACTAAAGACAGATTAAAAACAGGTGATATTACAACTGAACAATTAGTTAAAGATTTTAAAAATATATTAAGCAGTAAAGAAATTGCAGCTGTTCAAGAAAGAGTTGATAAAAACTACGGAGGAAATCCAACCACTGAAGAATATTTTAATGCTTTTCACGATGCTATTGTAAAAGGAGATATACAATACAGTGAAAATGCATTTACAAAAATGGGTGAGTGGATAACAGAAAACATACTAAAACCTATGGGCTTTAAAAAAGCAGGTTTTGAAAATGCTAAACAAGTTTATAGATTTATAAAAGATTATAGTATACAAACTAAAAGAGTTGTAGAAGGAAGACAAGAAGGTTTTGAAGGTGATATTGCAAGACAAGTATCTCAAAAATCAGATACAACGGCTAGTGAAGATACAACAATTAAACCTTCAGTTACTCAAGACATCGTTAATGAAAATACTAGATTAAGCGAAGAGTTAAGTGATGCTATAGAATCTGATAATCAACAAGCAATAACTGATATTAAAAATGATTTATTCTTAAACAATCAAGGTGTAATAAATGAATTTATTAATAAAAAATTTAAACCAGGTTTAGGTATTAATAGAGAGGAGTTTGCTTCTGCAGTTAATGAAGAAGTATTATTAAGATTAAATAGAACGTATGATCCTAGCAAAGGAGAATATGGTGCTTATATAAGAGAAGCTTTATTTGGCGGTGGTAAATTTGGTGGCGGTAGATTAGGTAACATATTAAGAAGCTTAGGTCAAGATGGTGATTTGTTTGCTAAGGATGTAGAAGATATTGATGTACAGAGAGAAACAGCTATTGAGCAAGAAGAAGTAGCAGAAGATGCTAAGCGTAAACCAAAGATAAAATTAAGAGATAGATTATCAGGTGATTTAAAACCTGTTTTAGATGCTATAAATGCTCAGATAAAAAACTTAGATATTGAAACTTTAGATTTTAAAAACTTAAAAAACTTAGTTACAGATCAAGTTCAAGAATTGTTTGGCGTAGTACCTAAGCCAGGTAATTTAACAAAAGCAGATGTTAGAGCAGCACAACAATATATAAATAAAAACGCTGACGCTTTAATAGCTTTATTACCTGAAGGCGCTACACCTAGCGGCACATCTACTGGTGTACAAAAAGTTTTATTAGAGAATTTTTATAATAAAAGAGATCGTGCTAAAATGGCTAAGACAGGTAGTGCTGCTGGATTATCTATATTTGAAAAGAAGTCTAATATAAATCCTAAAGATTTTAAAGCTGTATTTGGAATAACACCTGCTGGTCAACCTAATTTAGCTGATAGAAATACTAGTGCTAAAGTTAAATCACTTATAGCACAAACAGAGCGTATGCTTGTTAATCAACAAGTAAGAGAAGTATTAGGTAAACAAGGTAGAGAAATACCATCAGCTATAACTGAAGGTAAAAGCGATCAAATGTTTTCTATAAGTAAAGATGTTTTTTCTACAGAAGAACAAGCTCGTTTAGCTAAACTTTCTCAAGCAAGAGATATAAATACTGTTACTCGAGAGTTAGGCCTTGGTAGTGTTGCGGTAACAGAGAGTAATAGAAGAGACATACAGCTTTCAGTTGAAGCAGCTATAAAAGAATATGGATTAAGTGTTAATGTTTTTGAATCTGCTAGTCCAGCTTCTGGTGGAGCTGTAAGAACTAGAGTGGGCAAAAAGAAAGCTGGTCAATTATTACCTATTGCTAAACAGTTAGAAAATTATTTAAAAGATAAAGGTATAAAATACAAACAAGGCGATGTATATTATAAACTTAAAAATAATAAAGGTTGGGTAAAAGCTGAAGTTGAAGGTAAACAATTTGTTCCTCCAGCTGATGTGGTTGAAAGAGGAGATTTAGTAGCTGCTAGAGGTAGATTATATTTTGGTAAAGACGATCCTGCTTATCAAAGAGCTATGAGCGCAGCTCAAGCTTTTGGTGGTAAAGATCTTGCTAAGCCAAAAAGAATAAGTATTAAAGAAGGTACTAGAATAACTAAAGAGTGGTTAAGCGGTGCAACTAGAAAAGGTGGTCCTACTAGATCAGAGCAAACTGCCATTAACATGGACGTTCTTGAAGATGTAGCTACACAACTTGGTAAAGCTGTTAAAGCAGGTATGGATCCAAAAATAGCAGCTATGTTAATAGCTCAAGGTTATCAAGCTACAAGTGGTTTAATAAAAATATCTGCACCATTTAATTATGTTTCTGAAACTTTTGAATACAGCGAAGAAGGAAAACAAAGTAAAGGCAGGGTTGCTTACAGAGAAGAACATAATCCACCTGCTTCAGTTATTGGAGCAACTTTAATAGATGCTATAGTTAATAATAAAGTAGCAGAGATATTTCCTTTCATAAGAGAAAATTACTATCAAACTCAATTGTCATTTAAAGATGATTTTAAATTAGATAAAGCTAGATTAGATGCTACACTTCCAGAAGGTACTAGCGTGTTAGATAATTCAGCAATAAGATTAACTAAAGCTGGGATTAATTTAAATAATATAATTAATGTTCGTACTGGTAAAACAATGGCTCAAGACGTAGGCATAGCTTTACCTAACGATGCTAAAGATAATGTCACTGCTGTAGCCAGACAAAACGAGTTAATAGAAGAATCAATATTAGAAAACACTAATAAAGAGTTAGCACAAGAAGCTTTATTAACAGAATTACCTGTATTAAAGTCTGAACAGCAAGCGGCAGTATTTAATGAAGGTGTAATTAATAGCACTGGTGTTATGGCTTCTATATCTTTAAGCAATGGCCAAACAATAGAACAAGCAAAAGTATTAGATAAAGCTTTAGATAATGCTAGAGCTTTAGACATGCCTATAAAGAAAATTAGAGTGTTTGACTTTGATGATACAATAGCTAGAAGTAATAGCTTGGTATTTTATACTAAAACAGATGGTACTCAAGGTGAATTAACCGCTGAGCAGTTTGCAGAGCGTGGAGCACAGTTAGTAAAAGATGGTGCTGTGATGGATTTTAGTGACTTTAATATCGTAAGAGAAGGTAAGCGTGGTCCATTGTTTGAAGTAGCTAAAAAAATTAAAGCAGCTAGAGGTAATGAAGATTTATTTATATTAACTGCAAGAGCTCCTGAATCACAACAAGCTATATATGATTTTTTAAAAGCGGAAGGTTTAGAATTTAAAAAAGAAAACATAGTAGGTTTAGGTAATTCTACAGGTGAGGCTAAAGCTGCTTGGTTAGTTGGTAAAGCTGCGGAAGGCTACAATGACTTTTACTTTGCAGATGATGCTTTACAAAATGTTGAAGCTGTTAAAAAAGCAATGTCAGTTTTAGATGTTAAATCTAAAGTACAACAAGCAATACCTAAGTTTAGTATAACTTTAGATAACGAGTTTAATAATATACTAGAACAGTCTACAAAAATATCTGCAGATAGAGAATATTCAGCTGCTAAAGCAGGAACATTAGGTGCTAATAAAGGTAGATTTAATTTCTTTATACCTTATTCTGCTGAAGATTTTGTTGGTTTAATTTATAAGACTTTAGGTAAAGGTAAAATAGGAGAACAACAAATGGCTTGGTATCAAGAAAACCTATTAGATCCTTATTCTAGAGCTATGCAAGGTTTATCTCAAGCTAGAATTCAATTAATGGCAGATTTTAGACAGCTTAAAAAAGATTTAAAAGATGTACCTAAAACATTGAAAAAGAAAATGGCCGATGGTTTTACGTATGAGCAAGCTGTTAGAGCTTATATTTGGGATGAGCAAGGATTAAGTATACCAGGTTTAGATGCTACTGACATAAAAGAGTTTAGAAAAATAGTAGAAGCAGATCCAGATTTAAAAGCATTTGCTCAACAGTTAATGCGTATAAATAAAACAGGTTCTTATCCTGCACCTAGCAGAAGTTGGCTAGCTGGTGATATAGGCAGTGATTTAATAAATGGACTAGAAACTACTACTAGACAGCAATTATTACAGCAATGGCAGCAAAATGTTGAAGCTATATATAGTGAGAAAAATTTAAACAAGTTAGAAGCTTTATATGGCACGCGATATAGAGAAGCATTAGAAAATATATTAGAGCGTATGAAAACCGGTAAAAATAGACTTACTGGAGGTAGTAGGTTATCTAATAGAATACTTGAATATATAAATGGATCTATTGGTGCTATAATGTTCTTTAACATGCGTTCTGCTGTTCTTCAAACTATATCTGCCATAAACTTTTTAAATTGGTCAGACAATAGTCCTATAGCTGCTGGTAAAGCTTTTGCTAATCAAAAACAATACTGGGCTGACTTTATGGAGTTAATGAACGGTGACTTCTTAAAAGATAGAAGAGATGGCGTTAGAATAAATGTAAGTGAATCTGAAATAGCTGATTTAGCTAAAACATCTAAAAATAAAGCTAAAGCTGTTATGGCTTATATAATTGAAAAAGGTTATTTACCTACTAAATTTGCTGATAGTTTTGCTATTGCTTCAGGTGGTGCTACATTTTATAGAAACAGGTTAAACCGTTACATTAAAGAAGGCATGACAGAAGCTGAAGCTAAAGACAAAGCAATGATGGACTTCAGAGAGATAGCTGAAGAATCTCAACAATCAAGTAGACCTGATCGTATATCTCAACAACAAGCTAGTCCAATGGGTAGGTTATTATTAGCTTTTGCTAATACACCTATGCAATATACTAGATTAAGTAAAAGAGCTTTTCAAGATTTAATAGCTGGTAGAGGAGACAGAAAAACTAACATTAGTAAAATAGTTTATTATATGGCAGTACAAAACTTAATATTTAACTCTTTACAAAGTGGTTTATTTGCTTTAGGTTTTGGCGATGATGAGGAAGATGATGAGAAAAAAGAAAAAATGTATTTACGTACTGCTAATGGTATGGCTGATTCTATATTAAGAGGTCTAGGTATTGGTGGTCAAGCTGTATCAGTTGCTAAAAACTTTTTAATGGATCTATATGAGAGATCAGGAAGATCAAGACCTGATTATGTTGACTCAGTTTATAAGCTATTACAGTTTTCACCACCTATTAGTAGTAAAATATCTAGACTTAGACAAGCTGCATATCCTTTTGATAGTAAAAAACGTAGACAAGAAATGATAGACAAAGGCTTTAGTATAGATAATCCTGCTTACGAGTCTGTTTCTAAAGTAATATCAGCTACTACAAACCTACCTGCAGATAGAGTATTATTGAAATATAAAAACATAGAAACAGCATTAACAGAAGACTTACAGACTTGGCAAAAAATAGCTATGCTACTTGGCTGGCCTGAATGGCAGATAGCAGGAGACAAAAAAGAAGGAGAAAAGCCTAAGTCTAATAGGAAGAATAAACGTACACAAAAAAGAACAGGTAGTAGATTACAATCAAGAACTTCAAGATTACAAAAACAATAATCATGGCAAAAAGAACAAAAAAAGTAGTTAAAGATGCTTGCTACAAGAAAGTAAAAGCGTCAGCTAAAGTTTGGCCTAGTGCTTATGCATCTGGTCAGTTAGTACAATGTAGAAAAAAAGGAGCTGCTAATTGGGGTAAATCTAAAAAGAAATAATTATGGCAAAGAATTTAGAAGAAGTTGTAGAACAACTCAATGCCGCTGTGATTGCTCATGGCAAACAAGCTAAGACAGTACAAAAGCATATCAAAGAAATGAACAGAGCTAAAGCTCCAGCAATGAAACAAGAGTTTCCAGAAATAGACAAAAAAAATCAAGGTAAATTTAAAAGATGGGTTAAAAAGAATATGCCAAATGAATCTACTTGTAGTGCTGCTGCTAAGATAATGAAAGCTAAAGAAGGTAAGTATACTGGAAATGTTAGAAAAATGGCTAACTATGCTAATAATATGGGTTGTAAAAAGAAGTAATGGCTAAAAAAATTAAAGGTGGAGGCACCAGAAAAGTTTGTTTACCTGCTGCAAAAGTAAGATCAATGTCTCAAGAAGAAAGAGATAAAGTTGTAAATGCCAAGCAGAATGCAGCGTCTAGAGGTAAGTATAGGCGTAGTTCTAAAAGTAATATTAAAGGTGCTCGTAAAAAAGGAGCAACACTTAAGGACTGGTTTGAAAAAGAAAACTGGATAAATGTAGCTACGGGTAAGCCTTGTGGCGAAAAGTAAGGAACAAAAAAAACTGGGCACCATACCCAAAGTTCCTGTAACCAAAAAAGGGGAGGTCATTACGACTTCCCCTTTTTATATTTTAACTGTTACAGTATTCACAAATACCGCCTAGACATAATCCGCACATATTTTTA